>Ga0180069_1000043_pt1 | contig 28429 bp, 21 predicted proteins | sample EasRivERM_16_10D_2_FD_121793 | JGI IMG/M metagenome (GOLD analysis project Ga0180069, IMG submission 121793) | Soil microbial communities from meander-bound floodplain in the East River, Colorado, USA - East River metaG ERMLT231B'_16_10D | ecosystem: Environmental > Terrestrial > Soil >...
AATTCTCAACATTCTCCTGGTAAGCGTTGCCATACTTTGTGTGATTGCCATAACGATATCGCTCGGCGTTGTTTTTCTTTCCATAACAAAATGGGAAAACACTAGTTTAATAGTTTTAGGCAGCATTGTCACTCTCGTCGGGGTAATGATTGTTTATTTGATCAATAGTTTTTGGTCCGGGAGAATAGCGGCGATAATATTCCTGGTGCTTTTAACCGTCATGTTTTCATTCAGTGATTCTCCCATGGAGGTTTCGAGCGGACGCTCTTTATTCGCATTTACAATTCCCATTATCATGGCAAGCATGTTGCTTGTTCCATGGGCTAGTTTCGTTTTTAGCACTTTATGCAGCATTATTATTTCAATTATTGCCATATCAATTCAGACGATCCCCAATACGCCAGCAATCATAGGTTTCTTTCTTATTGCCCTCGTCGCCTGGTTATCCGCGCGTAGTTTGGAATCTGCCCTCAAGGAACTGCGCACCATCAACGCCAACCTGGACCAGGTAGTGATCGAACGCACACAAGCTCTCACCCAATCGCTCGACCGTGAACGCATAGAAGCCGGCCGTAATCAGGCCATCCTAAACTCAATTGCAGATGGCGTGATCGTATTCGATAAAAAGTGGAACGCCACCATGGCGAACCCCGCCATCACAGGCATGCTTGGCATTCCCATCGAACTCCTCATCAATAAAAGTTTTCATGAACTGATCGAACACACCAGGCTCGCTCCGCAAAGCCGCGGGTTGCTGTATGCCATGATCGAACATGATACCCAACCTGTGGGCTTTCGAATTGAATGGGGTGAAAAGACTCTCTCCATCAGCGCGGCGCAGATATACGACAACCGCAAAGAGAATAATACAAACATTGGTACCGTGATCGTCTTCCGCGATTTCACCCGCGAAGCTGAAGTTGAAAAACTTAAAAGCACCTTTGTTGCCATCATTTCACACGAACTACGGACTCCGCTCAATGCAATTCTCGGTTATGCAGAAATGTTCAAAGAAGCTGTATACGGACCGATGAATGGCAAGCAGGTGAACATGGCGGAACGCATCATGAAGAACACGCAACGTCTGCTTGGGTTGATCAACGATCTGCTCGACCAGGCTCAAATGGAAGCTGGAAAGCTTACGATTCACATCGCGCCGCTCAAGCCTGCTGATCTATTGGAATCCCTGCATGGATTACTGGATAAGAGCGCTTCAGACAAACGCCTGAGGCTGACCAGCGAAATTGACGATGATCTCCCCGAAACTTTGAACGGCGACGCGGCGCGTCTGCAACAGATCCTTGTCAACCTGGTTAATAACTCCATCAAATTCACCGACCAGGGTGAAATCCGCGTGAAATTACTGCGCACAGACGATGCAAAGTGGGGCATTGAGGTCGAAGATACTGGTCAGGGCATTCCCGCATCGGAACTCCCATATATCTTCGACACATTTAGGCAGGTTGAAGGCGCGACAACCCGCGTGCATGGCGGGTTTGGACTGGGGCTTGCCATCGTAAAACAACTTTTAACTCTGATGAGTGGTGACATCGAAGTAGAAAGCAATGTAAATGCCGGGACTAAATTCACCATAACGCTACCCCTGGTGATTCCCTAACAGATGACCTGGAGAACTCTATGAGCGAACTCGCATTGATCATTGAAGACGACGAAGACCTGGCAAGCATCTTTGCAGAAGCGCTGGGCGGTATTGGTTATGAAGTGGAACATGTCGCAGATGGAAGCCTGGCACAAGAACGATTGGGCAGTGGGACGGTGCCCTTTCTCATTTTGCTGGATATGCACCTGCCACACATCTCAGGCGGAGATCTGCTTAACACCATCAAGCAAGATGACCGCTTCGAAAAAGCCATCGTGATCCTCACCACAGCCGACGCACGCATGGGCGACATGTACCGTGATCAGGCAGATTTCGTGATGATCAAACCAATTTCATTCGTGCAGTTACGAGATATCGCCGCAAGGCTGAAGCCCAAAAAATAAACAAGAACTCCAGGTTTTTGCGAGCCAGAAAACCCGGAGTTCTAAATATTAATCGTAATAGTACTGATAACACGAAAACTCTTCGCCAGATGGGGTATTAATTTTCACAGGCCATTCGGTATCCGTAACCTTGTAAGCGTCCAGACTTTTTTTGATTGTAGAAAAAATATTATCGGCGGTAAAGCGCGCCAGATGAAAGGATTGCCAGGGAAATTTACGTTCATCCTGTTCACGCTGATAGCGTTTGCAGAACAACGCCGCACCCACTTTTTCACGCACACTCACAGGCATGGATTTGTTCTGAAAGACGCTCGCCAGCGCAGGCACGGCATCGTCCGATAAATCCAGAAAATATTGCGCATCCAGTTCGACGCGCCCGCCCTGGGTAAGTGATTTATCTGCATCGCCGCGCAGTTCACGCTGCACATTTTGTGTGACAATGAAAGCATCCACGTTTAACAGGGTGAGTGAAACAACAAAGCCAAGCGAAGCCAGGACCAGCGTGAGTCCAGCCGCACGCTCACGGCGCACGATTTCAAGCACGACCACAGTTACCAATAACAAGGCCAGCCAGATCATGAAAACGTGTGTATATGTGCGCAGGCGGGAAAATCCATAGGCGGTTTCGTACAGCACAAGACGTTGGAACGCGGAAAGCAGCATCACCAATACCAATCCAACCAGGCCCACGCCAAGCGCAGAGAATGCCCTGCGTTGCGACTCGGTAGCGCGGCGCGTGATCGCGCCCAACCCAAGCAACAAGAGCAAGCTGAAGAAGGCAACTGTTAAAAGTTCGCCAAATCCTTTGCGGGCATATTCAGCAAAGGTGTAGCCTTCAATATGAATGTTCGCCTGCCCGCCAAAGAAATACTGAAACTGGATCGCCACAAACGCCGCGAACAAGATCACCACGCTGCCCAGCACGATCGAAGATTCTGTGAACCCCAGGAACGGCGCAAAACGCGGCTTCTCCTCAACCTGGTCATCAGATTTTTGCGCGGCATGCAGGAACGTCCCCGCAATTGCATAGGCAAAGATCAAAATGTACACCAGCCGAAAAATATATTCGGGCAGATTATCAATATTGAATAACTCGATAAACTTTTCAAAACGATTTGCAAAGATGGGGTCTGCTGACGAAAGCAGGGATGCAAAGATCGCGATGACTGGCAGGGCAATAACAATGCCACGTACGATGGGCAAGAAATGGGAATTCCGCTTCGGACTCACATCGGGCTGTCCCAAAGGGAGACGTCGCACATCCGCAACGAATCCAAGCGGACGCGCGAGCATGCTCCCGAAGAGGGTCAGGTATCCGACAAAATAATCGATCAGCCCATAACGAGTCCATTGACCGCCGAGGTAGGTGATGGCAAAGACTCCCATGAAGAAGATGGTCATTGAAACCGATAAGAAGACTGTCAGCGGTTCCTGGCGGAGAAAGGTCATGGATGAAAGAAAAAGGATCGGGAGCAGAAGCAGGCCCGCACGACGCGCGAAGCGAAGCCCGTCGGTTTGCAAAAGAAAAATGCCCGTGATAAGGCAGAATACCACGTAGATGAAAAAATTGATTCCGGCGGGCTTTTTCCAAAAAAGGAAATCGAACACCCAGCCAAGCAGAATGACAAGGAACCAGAAACGATTTGGGTTGTTTTTCACGCAACACCTCCGAAATGAGTTTTGCCAAGCATAGCGTTGAAAGGCTTGCGGAGACTCTCAAAAGGTATCAGAAAATCGCAAATTCGGGCTTTTTAGGTATTACAACTTGATTAGAATAGATTTCAGCCTATTGACATCCAAATTGAAATATGACATACTGCAATCATTCATTCAGGGGAACATACATAAATTGCCATCCTAATGAAAGGAGGAGGTGATGTCTAACATGGATAGTAGTAACAAACCCAGCGCTGTGGCATCCCTCCTCAAGTAATAAAAAGGAAGCCACAGCGCCCCACCAGCGCCGTCCGAAAGGGCGGCGTTGTGGTTTAACTTAACATCACCCACTAACCCGCGCTTCGTCTAGGGTCTTCGCAACGAACGCTTAGACCTCCGCTCAGCGCGAATATCAAGATGGAAATTATTCGTCACCAAATGCAATGCCCATGCCACGCGCAGTTATGACGGCATCGCCATTGATATCGACACGCTTGGGGGTTGCAACAGATTCCTCCAATGAGATATCCACGATCTGCCCGGCGCGCAAAGCCAGCACACGATTGAAGCCGCCACGCGCCGCCAAACGCACCGCGGCCGCGCCGTAACGTGTTCCGAGCCAGCGGTCAAACGGCGTCGGTGTGCCACCGCGTTGAAGATGACCCAATACCGTCACGCGCGCCTCAAAGCCACTCTTCTCGATATACTCCCCCACCAAATATCCAATACCGCCAAGGCGCGGCACGTAGATCTCATTGCCGCCGCGCGAAAAGACCTGTGAGCCTCCCAGTGGTTTGGCTCCCTCTGAAACAGCAATGATGCTAAAGAGATATCCGCTTTCGACGCGTTCACGGACCTTCGCAACAACCGAATCAAATTTGAAGGGAATCTCTGGAATCAAAATGACATCCGATCCGCCGGCGATACCTGCATGTAACGCAATAAAGCCTGAATCCCGCCCCATTAATTCAAGCACCATCACACGATGATGTGCTTCAGCAGTGGTATGCAAGCGGTCAATTGCTTCCGTCGCAATACCGACGGCAGTATCAAAACCAAAGGTCGTCTCAGTGCCGCCGATGTCGTTGTCAATTGTTTTGGGAACGCCAATGACCGGCGCACCTTTCAGATATAGCTCGTGGGCGATGCGCAGAGTTCCGTCACCGCCAAGGACCAGTAGGGCATCGAGGTTCAGGCGCTGGATGCCCTTAAGGATTTCATCGGATACATCAATGGTCATTTCCCTGCCAGCGCGGATCACCTTACGGGCATACGGATTACCGCGATTTGCCGCGCCAAGGATCGTGCCCCCGCGTGCGATAATCCCGCGCACATCCTCAATGCCAAGGGGAATGATCCCTTTTTCGTTTATAAAGCCATCGTAGCCATCACGGATGCCAAAGACTTCGCATCCGTATTCGTAGATCGCTGTCTTCACAACGGCACGAATGACCGCATTAAGACCAGGCGCATCTCCACCGCCTGTGAGAACTCCAATTCGTTTCATACTGGCTCCTTGTCAAGGCAATCATACTCCAATCCCAAAACCTTTTCTTGCACGCAATCGTATATCCCCATATAATGAGCGCAATGGAACAGGCATCCCCTCAAACTCGTATCAACAATTTAATCCGCTGGTTTGTCCCTCTTGCCGCAATATTGGTATTTAGCGTGTGGTTTACGATTGCACCGCCCGGGTTGCTCGGCAAAGCAGACGCAATCGGTTACGCCATTTGTCACCGCATTGACGAACGCTCCTTTCAAATCGGTGACCGTCAACTGCCGTTATGTGCGCGCTGCACCGGCGAATTCTATGCGGCAGCGATCACGTTTCTCTTTTTCGCCATCGTGAGTCCAAAGAAAAGCGGCATGCCCGGCTGGAAATTTGGCGCGCCGCTGATCATCTTTTTCCTGGCGTTTGGCATCGATGGCTCAAACTCGTATTTATATTTGCTCAAGCAAACCTCGAACGGCGCGCTGGATAACATTCCAAACCTTTACATTCCCAACAATACCCTGCGTCTGTTCACCGGAAGTGGCATGGGCATCGCGCTTGCATCCATCCTCTTCCCGGCCTTTAACCAAAGCACCTGGAAGGTTTACGATCCAGGCATCGCACTTTCCTGGAAAAAACTCGGCACACTTACTGGCGTCATCATCCTGGTTAATCTTTTGATCTTAACCGATAGCCCCATCATCCTCTATCCCATTGCCATTCTTAGCATACTGGGCGTGCTAACCCTGCTCATTTTGGTTTTCAGCATGGTATGGTTGCTCATCATGCGGCAGGAAAACATTTTCGACTCCCTCAACCAAATGTGGATGCCCTTCCTCGCCGGGACCACACTCGCTTTATTAATGATCACAGCGATAGACTTACTGCGCCTCAAACTCACCGGAACCTGGGGAGGTTTTCCCCTGGGCTGATTCTCACTTTGACTCTGGAGTCCAGGAGCTCACGTGCCCGTTAGCTGGCTGACTCCAAAATTTAGGAGAACTTTATGGAACTATTTACAGGAATATTCACGGCTTTCGGACTCTCGGCAAGCGCTGGCCTAAACGCCTACATCCCCCTGCTGGTAGTGGGTCTGCTTGCAAGATATACAAACTTTATCAACCTCAACGAACCGTGGGATGCCCTTGCCAACCCCTGGATCGTTTTAATGCTGTGCATCCTCGTCATCATTGAAATGCTGGCAGACAAAGTGCCAGCCGTCAACCACATCAACGATTTGATCCAGACCATGATCCGCCCTGCCGCGGGTGCGATCGCCTTCGCCGCCAGCGCGAACGTTGTCACAGATGTCAGCCCCGTGCTGGCATTGGGAGCCGGATTGCTCGTCGCAGGAACAGTGCATGTTGCCAAAGCCGGGGTTATACGTCCCCTGGTCACAGCCACTACAGGTGGCACAGCCAACACACCCGTATCCATCGCGGAAGATGTGACCTCGACCGTCTTGTCGATTGTGGCAGTCATTCTCCCCATCCTCATTGGCACGCTCATTATTGTGCTTGGAGCGTTTCTCATCTACTGGTTATACAAACGCGCCGACACTCAGACGACCTGATATAATCCCATCAGTTATTTAACTTATTTCAAAACAGGAGTAATAATCATGAACGACCAAATGCCCCCCCTTGCCGAAGAACCCAAGAAAAATAAAACAGCCATGTACATTGCCATTGGTGTTGCGGTACTATGCTGTTGTTGCGTCAGCGCTTATGTGTTCTATCAATACCTGGGTGACCCTATCGCGAAAGCATTAGGGTTTTAAAGAAAGCTCTCGCAAGCAACAGACCCTCGAAGTTAATTCGGGGGTCTGTTGTTTTTAAATAAAGCTTTCAATTCCTCCAGTCCATTCAAAGCATCAGCTCTTAATCCAGCGTCCAAATTCAATTCTTCAAATTCATCTTCATCCAAAACAGTTTGCCTGCCCTCCGCTGAAATCCATAAATCCAAAGCCAGGTCAACATACGAGACAACGCCATCCTCGATCATGGCTGGCATCCCTACATTACAATACCAACCTTTGATCTGCCCATCATCACGGTCATAAACCGCGAAGATGTTATACCAGCGATCTGAATAATAATATTCGACGAAGCGGTCCCCTTTTTTGAAGACCACATCCATGAACGGCATATCATCCCGCGTGAACAAGGCTTCGAGCGTGATTGAATTTTCGTCGCGTTTCAACTCTTCGCCTTCATATTCAATCAGCACTTCACCAGCTGGATTCTTTTTCTGTACCTTTATCTTCATGCGAGACATTCTACCTTAACCGACACGGAAATTTTTTGCCCAACCTTTGGTGCATCTTCCAAATAAACATAGATGCCATTATCCAATATGACTTTGAAGCGATCCTGCTGGAAGATCACATCGGAGACAACACCGCGGAGTACGTTTCGACTGCGCTCAACGCAAATGCTTTCGTCCGGCAGCGGACGCGCCAACAAATGAACCTTATCGCCTTTTGAATGTTTGTGAGCGCATCTCACGGTGAAGCTACCATGCTCCGTTTGAAATTGATTCTGCGCGATTACTTCCCCGTCCAGTAAATTGCCCAAGCCCAGAAACTCCGCAACAATAGCGGACTCGGGATTCGCCCACACTTCCGAGGGAATCCCATCACGGATGATCCTGCCTGCATGCAAAATCAAAACGCGGTCGGCAATTGTAAATGCCTCCTCCTGGTCATGCGTGACATAAATCGCAGGGATATTTGTGCGATGCAATATTGAGCGTAATTCATTGAGCAAGTCCTGGCGCAAGGCACGGTCCAATGCGCCAAGCGGTTCATCAAACATCAACAAGCGCGGACGGATTGCCAGCGCGCGCGCCAAAGCAACGCGTTGTTGTTCACCACCGGAGAGATCCAATATTTTTCTTTCTCCAAATTCCTTCAAGTTCACCAGTTCCAACAAACTGCCTACGCGCAGATTGATTTCTTCTTGAGCCATTCGACGCATCTTCAAACCGAAGGCAACATTATCGTTGATGCTAAGGTGAGGAAAAAGTGCATAGTCTTGAAAGACCAGACCGAAGTCCCGGAGATGAGGCGGTGTTGTCGCAAGGTCGAGTCGGTTGAAGGAGATGAGTCCCGCGTCAGGGGATTCGAGTCCCGAGATAATCCGCAAGAGTGTGGACTTGCCGCTGCCAGACGCGCCCAGTAAACAGACCGTCTCCCCCTCAGCAACCATGAATGAAATATCGTTGAGTAGAGACTTGCCTTCATAGGCTTTGAAGATATTGCTAACTTCGAGCATTAGAATTCTCCCGTGTCAGGCAGGCGAAACTTTTCAATGACCAAAATACTGACGGTGGCAAGCAACAAGAGGATCGTTGCCATAGCCATGGATTGACCGTAATTCAAGCCGCCGGGTTGTGAGAGGAAGCGTTCGATGGCGACCGGGATGGTTGGATATTCAGGACGCGAAATAAGAAGCGTCGCGCCGAATTCGCCAAGCGAAATAGTGAACGCAAATGTCGCGGCGGCAAGTGTGGCGCGCCGAATGATTGGGAGATCAACATTCTTCCACACTTCAAAGGGTGAGGCACCGAGCGATGAGGCAGCCTGACGTAAACGTTGCGGTATGGATGCGATCGCAGGTTGAAGTGTGCGAATGACAAAGGGCAACGCCACCAGTGTATGAGCAAACGGAACCAGCAAAGGGGACGTCAGCCATTTGCCGTAAGAAATAATAAACCCAAGCCCAAGCATCACAGCGGACGAGCCCAAAGGCAGCATGATTAGCGGGTCAAGGATTTTTTCGAGATGGGTCGGTTTTGCAAGCGCTATCGCGGCTGGAAAGCCAAGCAGAAGTGAGAGTACAACTGTTCCACCTGCATAACCAAGCGAATTGATTGTTGCTTGAATAGGCGGGACGTAAAACACCGAGCCGCGTCGGTTGACAAAGAGTTCTGTGTAATAGTCGGTTGTGAAGCCATATTGAACTTCGCCGCGTTGGCCACGGTCGGCTTCGAGACGGAAGAGGGAACGGATTGGAAGAGAGGCTAGAGGGAGAATAAAAAAGGCGGAAAGTAGAAGGCAGAGGCTGGTGACGAAGATTTTTTCTCGAATTGTTTTTGGTCTGCGTTTATTCGTGGAGCGTGGGGCGAGTTGGAGCGTAAAGCGTGCGGCAATACGCGTGTAGAGGATGGAAAAGACGAGTGTGCAAATCAATTGAATAACTGCCAACAAGGCGGCGACAGGCAGGTTGAGTTGTTTGACGGCTTGTACATAAATTTCCACCTCGAGGGTTGAGAATTGCGGGCCGCCTAATAGAAGAATCACGCCAAAGCTGGTGAAGTCAAAAAGAAAGACGAGTAATGTGGACGCGAGAATGGATGGGCGCAGTAGCGGCAATGTAACGTTAAGCCATACATGGAGAGAGTCAGCGCCGAGGGAACGCGCGGCATGTTCGAGTTTTGGATCCAGGCTCGAGAGGGCGCTGCCAACGATCCGGATAATGATCGTGGTATTGTAGAAAACATGTGCAATCAATATTGCAGACAGAGTTCCAATGAATTGGAAGGAAGAAAGAGGCAAGAATGTGTGGAGTAAGCCGCGTGGACCGAGTAGTGCATTGAATCCCGCCGCGACAACAACTGTTGGAAGCATGAAGGGAACAGCGGTCAAAGCGCGCAGGAGGGCTTTGCCGCGAAAGTCATAGTGGGCGAAGAGATAGGCGGAGGGGAGTCCGAGGAGGAGCGTGATGAAGGTGGAGAGGATGGCTTGATAGAAGGTGAAGCGTAATGCGTAATTGGTAATTCGCAGATTTTCGGAAGTGAGAGCTGATGTATTGAAAGTGAGTAAAAGAATTTTTGAAAGAGGTAGGAAGAAAGCAAAGAGGAGGAAGGCAAGCGGAAGTGACCAAAGCAAGATACGAGTCAACCACGGAGACACCAAGACGCGGAGTTTTTTTATATTCTCCGCGCTCTCTATATCTCCATGGTTAATCGTTTGATTCATATTACTTCAGAACAACATCTGCCCAGGCTTGAATCCATTCATCGCGTTTGGCGGCGATCACGGCAGGTGATAGTGTGGCTGGTTGTTCAGGAGCCTGAGCGTATTTGACAAACGCCTCCGGTAACGCTGCATTCGGGTTTACAGGGTAGACGAACATTTGCAATGGCATGTCTTCCTGAAATTGCTGACTCAACATAAAGTCCACAAATTTTTCGGCGAGGGTGCGCTGTTGAGTCCCTTTGAGGATGCCGACAAATTCAATTTGACGGAAGCAGGTATCGGGTCCAAGAATGGAGGCGGTGGGCGCATCGTCCAGCGGCGTCTCGGCGAAGATCACTTCCGCGGCAGGTGAAGTCCCATACGACACTACCATGGGTTGCGGTCCCTTGCCGGAGGAAGCGCTGAAGTTGGTGTAGTAGGCGGTCTCCCAGCCATCGACAACAATAACACCATTATCCTTGAGAGCGCTCCAATATTCGTTGAACGAATCACCAAAATGCGCAACGGTCGCGAGCATGAACGCAAGACCGGTTGATGATGTAGCGGGGTTCTCAACAACCAGCAAGCCTGCATATTCAGGTTTTAATAAATCCTCAAGACTTTGCGGCACAGCCAGGCTGATTTCTGTAAAATATTTTTTGTCGTAGTTGATGCACACATCACCGTAATCGACAGGCAACACCCGGTTAGAGTCATCGAGTTTGAACTCATCGGGTATTTGATTCAACAATGATGATTCGTAAGACTCGAAAATATCTGCTTCAAGCGCGCGGGAGAGAAAAGTATTATCCACGCCAAAAAGCAGGTCAGCAAGCGGTGCTTCCCTGGTAAGGATGGCTTTGTTCAACACTGTACCCGCGTCACCACTTTGGAGAAATACGATATTTGCATTGTTGGCTTGCTCGAATGCTTTGACAACATCACCATTCACAGCGAATGAGTCATGTGTCATGATGGTCAGGGTCTGAGGTCCGGCAGGTTGTGTTGCCTGTGGCGTACAGGACGCGACGAGAAACAGGAAGGTGGAAAGAAGTAAAGTTATTTTTTTCATGAGGACCTTTTTGATTTATGATTTGCGAGTATGAATAACGAGAAGATTGCCTGATGATATCTTTATACTGGCGGTATCGTTTAGCATCTCATTACTAATACCACGCGTTTTTTCAGGGTAGAGTATTTCGTTGTTGAGTAACCATTTGAGTCTCTGCGTTTGGACGCCGTGGACCGGACTGCCCCAGGGAAGCAATGAGACGATATCTCCGCTTCCTCCCTGGACTTGAACCTGGTCGCGGCAAAAAAATATTTCCTCCACTCCATCGTCGAGGCGAATCTTGATGGCTGCGTCCCGCGTATTGCTGAGGAGGGCAAGGTTGCCGAGGGTCTGGTCGAGACGCCCGCCGAGGGCGGCGATGATGATGATTTCTTTTGGTTCAAGTTCAAAGGCACGGTTGAGCGCGAGTTCGAGGTCGGTTTCATTTTTGTCGGGCGGGAACAATTCAATGGAAATGCCAGTCTCTTCCAGTTTCTGCCAATGCTCTTTCTGAATCGAATCCATATCGCCAATTACCAAATCGGGTTTCAGGTTCAAAGCAAATGCGTGGCGCGTGCCGCCGTCTGCACAGATAATGAAATCATCTGGATGCAGAAGGGCATTGGCTTTATTGATATCCGGCAGGTCGCCATTGGCGAAGATAATGATGCGTTGCATAAAAGGATTTCTACCTCACCCTGCCCTCTCCCCGCTTCGACTTCGCGAGCGCTCCGCTCAGCGCGATGGGAGAGGGTTAAAGGAAAACCATCCTCTGCTGGAGGATGGTTGGTTGAAATCGCAATAATCCCTCCGCCAGCATGATCTGGATCAGGTAGTGCGGGTTGAGCGCGGCTCGCTCCTCTCAGTCCCGCATCGCGGGACACCCCGTTCAGTTGTGACTTTACTTATAAAACGCGCTGGTTATTTTGTCAACACAAAAATTATCGCCCAGCAAGTGTCGCCACGGCGCCACGCGACGCTGGGCGACTCCAGAGTTAGCGAACCCGGCGTTTCCATTCTTCCTTCATTTGCAATTCGCTGGGGCTTACACCCGAATCAAGCGCCAGGAAATCTGTTAGCAGGCGATTGAATCTGATCGTCTCATCGATCATGGGGAAATGCCCGGAGCCTTCAAGGAAAACCGGATGTGTCATGGAAGAGAGCGAAAAACTTTCATCAGGCGCAAAGATCGCCGGGTCTTTTTCACCGTAAACAAGCAGGCAGGGAATATTCGAGTTACGGAAACTGCCGTACAAATTATCAGCTTGTAAACCAACCATCGAAGCAGTGACAGCCTGCCCATCGGCTTTGGCGGCGTCTGATAAGGCAGTTGTCGCCTCAGGGGTACGCGAAGACAGCCAGTCGGTCAATTCTTGAGGCGAAGCTGTCCGCAAGCGGGAACTGACAGCATCAATATGTAGCGGGCAATTGATCGCCATCACACGGTCGACACTTTGGGGAAAACGATTCGCAAATTTCATGCCAACCAGTGCGCCCAAACCATGGCCAACGAGGGCGATCTTGCCGATGCCCATTTCGTTGAGGAAACGGTCAAGCAGTGAGGATTGTTGTTCGAGGGAATAATTTAAAACGTTGTGGGCGGTATCACCAAAGCCCCACAGATCGAGAGCGTAGGCGCGATAGGAGGTGGAGGCGACTTGCATCGAAGCGATCCAATACTTCCATGAGCCGACCCAACCGTGCAGAAAGATGACCGGGCGACCGCGCCCAAGCACCTCGTAATGCACAATGGAACTATCGAGAAGAATAGCGCTCAATCGTTATTTTCCAAATTTCGCAAGAATAGATTTGACTCGAATGGTCAATTGATCAGGAGCAAAGGGCTTGAGTAAATATTCCTCCGCACCAGCCTCCAAACCCTGCTGGATTTCATTTTCTTGTCCTCTCGCTGTCAGGAAGACCACAGGAATATCCCTCAAGTCAGGGTTGGCTTTCATGGCTTTGCAGGCTTCGTAACCGGTCATGCGCGGCATGCGGACATCCATGATGATAAGATCGGGGTTGACTCTTGGTGCCATTTCAACAGCTTCCTCCCCATTGGAGGCCGCAAATACTTCATGCCCGGCGAAACGCAGGGTGAAAGCAACCAAATCTCGAATATCCCGTTCGTCTTCTGCAATTAATATCTTAGCCATACATGCCTCATTGTTTTTCGTGTACCGGCAAGGTAAAGGAGAATATACAGCCTTCTCCCGGTACGCCGCTGCTTTTCATCCAAATCCGTCCGTTGTGCATCTCAACAATTTGTTTGACGATGGAAAGACCCAAACCGGTTCCCGGTGTTGCCAGAACCAGAGGATGCTCACCACGGTAGAAACGCTGGAATACGCGCTCCTGATCTTCCAGGGATATGCCAACGCCATTATCTTCCACATCCACTTGTACTTCGTGTTCGCCATTCAATGACTGAATCTGAACCTTGATCGTTCCATTTTCAGGTGTGTAGTGATAGGCGTTATAGACCAGGTTCGCCATGATCTGGCGCACACGCTCCACGTCGCCATGCACTAACGGCAATTTCTTCGGCACATCCAAGGAAAGTCCCATTGGCTTGTTCTCTTCCTGTGAACGCCGCAGAACATCTTCGATCACCTCCTCCGCTATCTCGCGCAGATCCAACGCTTGTGGCGAAAGTGTGACACGCCCCGATTCGATTCGTGAAACATCGAGCAGATCATTAACCAGGATATTGAGACGCTCAGTATTGCTCTTGATAATATTCAAGAAGTGCGTCTGATTTTCATTCATGGCGCCGGCTGCACCCATCAAAAGGACATCGGTATAGCCGCGAATGGAGGTCATCGGTGTACGCAGTTCGTGACTGACTGTTGCCACAAATTCAGACTTCAACCTATCCACTTCAACTTCATGGGTAATATCGCGGAAGATGGATACAGTTCCCAGAAAGTCATTTTGCAAGATCACAGGCGCAAGATGGACCAGCACAATACGTCCATTTTGCAGGTCGAGTTGTTCCGCAAAAGTTTCACCATCGTAGGAAGCCGGGGTGTCTGACCAGTCGCGAATGGTTTGCATCCATGATCCGGCGGCTTTACCAAACAATCCGCCAAATACATCCAGCGATTGTCCAACTACAGTCCCTGCTTCCAGGTCAAGGATCTGCTCCGCTGAACGATTAATAAACGAGATGCGGTTATGTCCACCAGTGACCAATACCCCATCTGCCACGGCTTCAAGAATGGCTTGTGAACGGCTGGCATCCTCCTGTTCACGGCGGAGCATGCCGCCCAGGCGCTCAGCCTGATCACGAATGAGTTCGTATAAATGCGCGTTATTGATGGCAACCGCAACCTGTCCGGCAATGGCTTTTACAACATTTAAAAGTTCAGCACTGAAATATCCAGGCTTGCGATGGAAGACCATCAAAACACCGATGACATCCTCCGCCACCAGCAGAGGCATTACGATCGCGCTACGATGTTCGCGTGAGGATGAGGCTGTCTTTACCCAACGCTGATCATCAAACAGATCCTGGATGAGCGCGGCTTCGCGATTTTCCACCACCCAACCTGCCAGGCCTTCACCAATCTTTAGTTTGAAACCGCGCCCCTCGCCACCGATCTTATCTGTGAGATAGCCGTAGCCTGCCCGATAGTGCAACATATTATCCTCAACACTCCGCAACATGATGGTACCTTGTTCGGCACCGATGGCGTCATTTAGCAATGCAAGCGTACGATTTAGCGCGCGGTCAAGATCGAGACTGGAGGATACTTCTGTGAGGATACGCAGGAGCGTTTCAGTATTTTGTTGTTCGCGTTGTAATTGAGCTGTACGCTCCACCACGCGTTGTTCAAGTTGTTCTGCCAGACGTTGCGTCTCATTGAATAAGCGGCCGTTTTGGATCGCAACAATCGCCTGGTTTGCCAGTGTGCTTAGGATCTGCAAATCGTCTTCTGTGTAAACATTCCCTTCATAACTCTGGGCAGAGAGCATGCCAATTGTCCTGCCGCCCAACACCATGGGAACGGCAAGAATGGAAAGTGGCGTGTCGGATTTTCCGTATATTACACCACTCATTTCGTCTGCAATTTCAGCGCCATGCAACAATAAAGGTTTACCAGTGGTAATTACATGGCCACTCAGACCCTGGTCATGTGGAATGCGGGTGATCGGGGCGCGCTTATCATCATCGACCAGATAAACGCCTTCGATTTCATTGGTCGCTTCATCCAAAAGACTGATGACAAAAGACTCAACGGGCATGAGGCGTTTGGCGGCATTATGCACCGCCACATACACCTGCTCGGGGTCCAGGTTTGCGCCCACCTGGTAACTTGCCTTATTTAGCGCAGAGAATCGATCCGCAGTAAATAAAGTGGCTTGAAACAAACGCGCGCTCTCCAGGGCAATGGAGGCCTGATTAGTTAATGTACGGGCCAGCTCGATCTCTGCGAGGCTAAACCGCACAGAAGCACCCTGGTGTATAAAAATCAACGCGCGTAGATTTGTTCCACTTGCAAGGGGCAAAATCAGCAGGGATTGTGTTGACTCGCCAAGGAAATTATTCAACGGGATCAGGTCTGGCTGTGAATTAACCGCATCGGTCACAAACACACCAAGCGATTCTTGCAAACGCTGGAAAATGGGCGCATCAGGCAGTTGGCTTGGCAACTTTGATTTGGTTTTGGGAGTTGAATATTTCCACATGGGCTTGCCGCGCTCGAAGACCACGACTGAAATGCGTGGAGCATTCAGTGCATCCTGTAATTCCCCGGCAGTCAACTCAAGAATTTTATCCTCCTCAAGCAAACCGCCCAGGCTGGATGAGAAGCGATTGAGAAGTGCAAGGCGTTGCGAACGCTCATCCAATTCGGTGGCGCGACTCGTACTATCCTCGAATAGTCTTGCATTTTCGAGGGCAACTGCCGCCTGACTGGCAAATGTAGTTCCAACTTGCACGTGCTCCCGGGTAAAGAAGTAAGCCTGCCATTTTTCGAGAGCCAACACGCCAATAACTTGATTCTTTGAAACGAGCGGCAAGCCGAGCCAGGAAAGACGCGGAGCTTCCAAGGTCGGGAAGCGCGGGTCTTGTCGCACATCGCCAACAAGGACTCCCTGCCCGGTCCGAATCATTTCTTTGAAGAGAGCGGCGCCATCCACCGCAATAGTCAAGCCCAGGCGACGATCCGTATCCGGGAAGCCGCGTGCCGCCGCCACAGTTAATCGATCCTTCTCGCGCAACCATAGTGTGGCCGTATCATATGGGATCACAGGTCCAAGTTGATCGAGAAGCGATCCGACCAATTCATTACTTTGCAGACTGGACGTGAGATTCGTTGAAGCATCCGTGAGCGCCTCAAGTTGGGTGGCGCGTTCCTGTGTGGTTTGCACCAAACGAACATTTTGAATCGACAAGCCAACCTGCTGTGAAAGTGAAAGCAGAAGCGTCTCGTCTTCTTCCTTGAATGCGGCAGTGGTATTAAAGTTGTCCAGTACGAGCACACCGATGCTTTGATCGCCTGATTGAATCGGAATCAGCAAACTTGAGACAGGCAGGCGTCCGCCAGTTGCCTGACGGTAAAGCAGTAATCCTTCGGTTGAAAAAGTATAGTCACGCGTGAATTGAATTTCATCCATACGCAATGAACGTTTCGTTTCAAATACCCGCCCCGGCAATGATTCATTCGAATTATAGACAATCCGTTTCATTGCATCGTTATCAGCGTAGCCGGATACTGCCTGAGGAATCAACTGGCTGGCATGTTCATCCCAGATCAGTACAACACCTGCATGGGCCACGCTCAAAGCACGGCGCGCACTATCGAGCAATGATTGGACGATTTGATCGGTGTCCAGGCCGCGCAACTGACGGCTGAAATCGAGCAGGAGATTCACCTCCTGCAAGCGTCGGCGGGTCTCATTGAGCAGGGAAATATTCTGAAGGATCACAGATGTCTGGCGCGCAATCTGGTGATAGACCTGCAGGTCTTCCGCTGTAAACACCGACAGTGGTTCAGGGCTAAGCGCCATCATGGCGGCAACAGTCTTCTTATCAATCTTGATCGGCAAACATACCAATGATTTGGCGCGCAGGGCAGTTAATAACGGGGTATCGCGCCACTCCAAATCTTCATCCAAACTTGAAATCAGGATGGCTTCGCCGGTCTGCAAACAAGCTCGAAGCGGATTCCGTTGCCCGAACAGTGCCTCAGGGTTGGTTGCGCGCGGAATGCTTCCCAACACGTGCATCAGGCGCGGCCCTTCATTTGCAACTTCGGCAATGATCGCGATCGACATTCCCAATTGGGTGAGTGTTTCGCGTCCCAAGGCCTGCAAGGCAGAGGATGAATCCAATTGACGGCTGACTGATTCGGTTATGGCAAGCCCGGCTCTCACACGCTGGGAACGCTGGTCAAGGTTTTGGATCGCGATGGTTTGATCCAGGTCCTTGCGCAGCAACATGGGCAGATCATTCTGCGTGACTGTGAGCAGGCGCTGTTGCCTCTCCATACCCGATGAAAGCGATTCAACCTGGGTGCGCATGGCAGTAAAACGAATGTAGCTGTATATTAAGAGCGCGGCTTGTGCGGCATAAATTTCGAGTGCTTCAATCGTGGCGCGATCTGGTCGCAGACCATCACGCGGGGAATCAAGACTGATCAAACCAAGCGGGTTGCCCTGGCTATCATTCAGTGGGATCAGTAAAAAGTCGTCAGGGTCCCAGGCGTTTGGGGAATCCTTCATTTTTCCATCTGCTTCAAGCGTTACCATATGCACATCCGCAGGGATAATGGGGGCTTGATCCACAGGGATAAAATAGGAACGGCTGACTCGAAACTGGGGTTTGAGCAGTTGTTGAATACTGGATAATGGCTGTTTGCGCGAAATCAATTCATTCAGTGTTTCTGGAGCAAGTCCAACGCCGACCACGCGTCTTAACAAGCTGGTATCTGGTTCGAAAACACTGATCAGGACCACCCCGAAAGGCGTTGATTCACGAATGCCGTTGGCAACCATGCGCAGGGATTGATCGAGGGGTTGATCGAAATTGGTAAATGGATTTGTTTCTGATAATTTTGTGAGCGCATCGGCACGGCGGCGATAACGTTCTGCAAACTGGCGTTGTCCCTGATAACGATTGGCATTGCCGATCGCAACCGCAGCTTGCGATGCAAGAGTTTGAATTACTTCAAGTGAGGCTTCACCAAAGAAACCGGCTTGTTGTGAATGAAGCTGGATCAAGCCCATGGTCTTCCCTTGATTAATTATTGGGACAATCATCGTGGACTGAACATTCTCATGTGGGGGCGTTTGCCCGATCTGTTTCAGGTCCGCAACTATCTTCGGCGCGCCCATTGAAATGACATCCAGTTCTATGTCTGAAAATTTTTCAGCGTGCTGACAACCGATCGAAAGCGAAACAGGCAGCGGGTTGGTTGAAGCGTTCGTGTCAAAGAGCAGGATACTTCCACATTCAGCGCTCGTCATCCGCAGACTTTCGTCGCGCACAATTTCAAGCAGGGCATTAACATCCACCATTGAATTGAGTTCACGACTCACACGGGTGAGAGAGGTGAGTTGTTCAACGCGGCGCTGTAAGGTCTCATCGGTTGAGGTAGTGCGGGTGGCATCTTCGATCGCAGATGCTAATAATCCTGCGGCCGTGGAAATGATCTGGAGATCATAGTTGTTGAAAAACTCAACTTTGCGGCTGGCAAGCATAAGTTCACCGATACTGCGTTCGTGCACAACCAATGGAACCACCACGGCAGATTCGACCTGGAGGGTCGTCACCAGGGGCCGGTAACCGGGCAGCACCCGACGGTCTGAGCTAAGGCGGCCGGAGATAAATGATTTTTGACTGGCTGAAACTGTGAAGCGATATTGCGATGCGTCCATGTGCAGGCGCGCAAGTGTGCTGACTGAATCAACAGAGGTGCCCACTACAGAATCAGCATGCACACGCAGTTCGCCAACCTGTTCATCATATAAAAAGATGGCGGCAAGGTCAGCCTGGAAGAGGCGGGCAAGTTCCTGCACCGAGAAGCGCAGGGTTTCGTCGAGGGTGGCAGGGGATGCCGCCAGGCTGGCAATGCGGCGCAAGGCATCAGACCGCAGGGCACGTTGATGTGTTTGCTCAACCACCACTGAGTTTTCAATGATGCCAGCGGCCTGGTTTGCAACAATACTTATTAAGCGAAGTTCAGATTCTGAAAACTCGAGGGCTGATTGTTTGTGATTGGAAACCTGAAAATACCCAACCAGCCGGTCACCTGAGATCAATGGTTCGAGAACCGATTCACGCAGACTTGCCGCTTGCGAAAGATTCTGTAAACCAAGGTCGCGCCACGCCTGGTCATCTGCGGCATTGCGCGTGATGATGGCTTTTCTACCAAGGATGATCTTTTCAGCGGGGCTATCGGGGTGAATTGCAGTGCGGAAAATATCAACAATGTGGGCAGGTAAGCCCTGGAAAGGTGACTGAGCCTCCAGTGTGTTTTTGCTTTCGTCATAAAGCAGGAAGCCAAGGACCTCCACTTCAAATAAGGGTCTCACACTTTCGACCAACCGAACTATCAAGTTCGCTTGATCATGAGATGAACCAAATGCCTGCGATAAGTTGGCAAGTCCGCTGAGTTCTGCAGAGCGATTTTGCTCAGCGGTGTAAAGCCCCGCATTGTGTATGCCAAAAGCTGCTTGCGTTGCTACAAGTTTAACAAGATCGAGGTCTTGTTGTCCAAGTACACCAGGAGATAAATGTCCAAATTCCAAGGTGCCCATCAACTGACTGTCAACAAGCAGAGGCAATCCCATATAGGATTGCATGGCAGAGTTTGAAGTCCAATTTGGAATCGACACATTGGGGGTACGCGTATCAGGGATGAGAATAGGCTTGAGCTGGGTTATCAGGTGGTCAGTCAACCCTTCAAATTGCGAACGGGTTGAACGCTGGACATTGGAGGCACCTGCGGCATCCAGCACATAAGTTGAAAGTGATTTTTTAGAGACATCCCAGGTTTTCACTTCAAGCAGATCAGCAGGAACAAGATGAGATACATTCAATAAGATCGCGTGTAATGTATCTTCAAGGTTAAGGCTGGCTGAAACATTCGTGCCAAAATCAGTAATGAGCTGTAATATGGAAGAATCTGTATTTGTTTCAGCAAGGTTCTTGGAAAACTCAATGTTCCGCATGGCAACCAGCATGAGCAGGTCGGGGCCGGGCACCAGGTAGGATGTAACTTCTATCAATTGTCCATTGATCGAAATTCGTTTTTGTCCCTGGCGGGCACAGAGTTCAATAAAATCTTCCGCGGGGCGGGCGCGCCTGAGCAGTTGTTCGAGATCTGGCAATTCGTCGGGCCGCAAACCAAACCACTCACGTGCCAGGTCATTAATGTATTCCACTCGTCCGCCAGATTGGACGATAAGAATGGCTTCATGTATATGTGATGAATTGGGGGAAATTGAAGACGAATCTGTTTGCGAAGGTATTGCCGTGTTCCGTTGCATCCGCCGCAGGTAGCCGATAACCAACACTGGCACAATGAATGCCAATGCAAGTATTATCAACCCGAGGCCAACTTCCAGCCCGGCAATAGTCATGCTCTGTTATCACCTTATCCGCCAGGCGCGGAATCCTGTCGGCGAGCTTCAGCCGCCAGTTCAGTGATCTCGCGAATGTCGGCAAAAGAATCAACGCTGGGCGAAACAATGCCCACCGACATTGTCATGAATGGAACTTTAACGGTTGTCCCATCCGCCGCGGGGGCTTGCACAAAACCCTGCTGTCGGTCCATAAAATTGTAGTGCGTCTGCACTTCATGATCAAAGCGTTCCTTGAGACGGGCCTTGAGCGCGGCTGATTTCTCATCCGAGGTGATGATGACGAAATTATCGCCGCCAGCATGCCCAATAAAATCCGAGGTGGAGCCGATCTCATCGACCACTTCACCGATCAGCATGGCAGTGAAGCGCAACACATCATCACCGGTCACAAAACCATAAACATCTTTAAATGGCTCAAAGTTATTGACGCGCGCATCGAGCAGTGCCCAGCCTTTTTCACGAATGATGCGGCGCAATTGTTCCTCGATCAAACGTCCGGCGGGGAGCCCTGAGCGGGGGTCAGTAAGGCTCTCACGTTCGGAACGTCTAATCGCGCCTTGTACGCGTAATTTGAGTTCTTCAATATCAAATGGTTTGGTAATGTAATCATCCGCGCCCAATTCCAGACCCTGCAATTTGTCACTGCGCTCATCTTTTTGGGTAAGGAAGATGACCGGGATATGACTGGTTCGCATGTTGGTACGCAAATTACGACATACCTCATAACCATCAATATCCGGTAGCATAATATCCAACACAATTAAATGAGGAAGGGATTGCTTGGTCTTTTCCAACGCGTCTGAACCGCGCACCGCGACATCCACCTCAAACTCCATGCCGCTGAAATAGATCTTCAGCATGTTGCCGATATCGATATCGTCTTCCACAACCAATAGTCGAGATTTTCCCATAAGCGACCTCCAATATTACGTATGCGCGGCGTGCGTCTGTCGGGCATTCTTCGCATTGCGGCGCACTGCTTCAATTTGCTGGGGTGTTACTTCCCGTTCGAATGAGCGGAACCCGCTCAAACGAAAACCGTGTTTCTTTGCCATTACAGTAATCTCTTCTGCCCGCGCTCTGGTTAGATGCTTGCCAAGCGTATAATCTTCAAAACGACCTTCGAGCGCCAGGGCAATTGTCTCTGCCATACAGGCATACGCCTTGCCGGCTGGAAAACCAAAGTTAAAGTGGAAATCAACGGGTCCTGGCACATCAACCATTCCTCCGTCAATTACTAATATATCATCTCTCACAGCCGCCACCATTGCAGAAACATCACGGGGGCGGGCAACATCACAGACCACACTGCCTGGCTGTAAATGTTCAGGGCGGACAACGTCATGGATGGCGCTTGTGACCGTCAGAATCAACTGCGCTTCCTTCAAAACATCCATCCTGGTACTGATGATCAACTCGCTGCGCGCGTGGATCTTGAGCCTGTCGCGCAGTTCTTCAAGTGCATCCTGTCTGCGGCCGATCAAATACAGCCGCTCCACGTCATCTGCAAGTAATTCAGCACACACCTGCCCAATCGCACCGGTTGCGCCAACCACAGCGGCTGTCGCAGTTTTAAGGGGGATATCCATGACACATGCCGCCTCACGAATGGCATCCACTGCAACCATAACCGTGTATGAGTCGCCAGTGGTAACGGGGACATCCAGCGCATTTGCAATTGTAATACCTGCATCCCCAACTACGGAAGTGAAAGCGCCCAAACCCAATATCTGTGCGCCGAGTTTTTCTGCCAACTGTCCGGTTTGTATAATCTTACGATAAACTGTCTGCTCTGGCAACTCCATCATCCGTTTTGGTGTGTACGGACAGGCAATAAACCAGCCTTTGATCTCCTTGCCAGTCGCCTCAGATGTAATTCCTTCGATCTCAGAAATGTAAACTGGCGGAAAGAATGTAGAGAAGAAATCAATCTGCTTCTCATTGAGGACGCGTCCCAAAAAGGGGAATTTTCGACTCACATCCCGTTTTGGGTCGATGGGATGGATGATGAATGCAAAAGTATCCACCGGTTACCATGATTCCAGTTCGGTCTCATCTTTTGGCGGATACAATCTTTTATGTAACCCGGCGGATTTAAATTTATGGTGATCACTATCTTCATAACGTATATTCTTGTCGATCACGCGACGATCCTTTGATGCGGCTAAAACCACATCCGATTCAATTGTACGGGCGGGATAGACAATTAACCCCGAACCCAATCGGCAATTATGTCCCACTGCACTTCCGATCACAGGTCGATTTGAAAGACTCAGCTTATCCTTGCCATCCAAAGCCCGAATCGGCGCAGGGACGAGGTTGTAATCTGTGAATGTTGAACCGGCCCCAACGAACGTGTTGCGCCCGATCACGCACATTTGCAAACAGGTATTTTGTGCGATCATGCTGTTTTCCATGATAGTGGTCATAAATAAAGCGGCGCGGAAAGGTAAAAATGTTCCATCACCGACCACCGAAAGCATCAACTGAACATCTTGTGAAATGTTTACATTGTTGCCGATTATACAATTCTCGATCACTGCGCCGGCATTGATCGTTACGTTATCTCCGATCGTCGTTGGTCCATGAATGGTGGCATGTGGATCGATCGAGCAGTTTTTACCGACTTTTACAAGCTCGGAACATTCAAGGATCTGACGGCCCTCATAAATGGCTTTACTTAAGATTTTCAACTTGAATGCCAACTCTTCATTGAGGCGCTTTTCAACACGTGCGCCACGTGAAAACAATCCAAATACTACATCGGCTATAAATATATGGACCCAGGAGTCGATTGCGATCATGGAACGCAATGGCACTTGGAAGGTCAAGTTACCACTTTGATCAGCCATGTATGTAGGGACATGATAATAGCCCATCTCACGCACATCCAGTTCAATAACCAGAGGCTCCACATCTGCCACTGGACCTTTCGGGTAATACCATAAATCTGCCAGGTACAAACCACCCGCTGGTGTATAGGATGTAGATAGAGGCAGAGCATGTTCCTTGAAGGCAGGGTCATCCGCAGAAAAAGCCGCGCGCACTGCCCGGCCTTTTTTTCGAGCAGCTGTCATAAAAGCATTTATATATTGCTCATCAAAGAACAAGTTGTCACGGTAGACAATTGTCTCCTCGCGGACCAGGGGCAAGCGTTCCCCAGCCTTCAATTCCTGTTCACGGGTTGTATACAGCGCCAACACATTCCGCTGGTGCAGCCAGAGGGGATGATTCTGGATGCGCAGATCGCGCGCACGTTCATTAAACGGAGTGATGCGATGATTGTCTTGAAGTATGATCTTAAACATATCAATTACAATTATTCCACAAAATTGCTAAAACTGGGGCGGCAAGTTCGTGTGAACAGCATTCACAAATTTGTCGGGGTGATCTGATATTAATAAATTGGGGATTGGTCAATCACGATCGTACAAGTAGCATCGCCGGCTGCAATGCAGGTCTGCTCTTCCACATTAAAAACCTTTCCCCCGCTCAACCAGTACAAAGCTTCCTGCAACAGTCCCACCGCCAGGTGGCAGACCGGGTCCTGAGCTTTGCGTTCCCAGCATAACGGACAACGGTCAATATGCCAAAAAAGTTTTCCATCGTCTTCTTCGACGCGTACGCGTTGGTCAGTGTAGTTATTGAATAGTTCAGCAAAAATTCTGGCACCTGCGTTGACTTTGAGCGGGAGCGGCAAAAGGCGGAACGCCATTTCGGTCAACCCCAATCGGGTGCCATATTGACGGACGCCATAATTGAAACAAGCCCGCCCAACTCGCAGGGCAAGTCCGCGCCCACCATGAGGACCGTAGGCATGTTCAAGCATATCTGTGATATTGCTTAGAGTCGTGAAAGGGAAGGCGAGATTCGGATCGTCGGAGGGATAGGCTTCCATCAAAGACGGAAGCGACGCAAGTTTGAGGATGGCATTGACCCCATTTCGTCCCATTACCTCTTCCATGGAAAGCAGGATAATCCTGCCCATCCTGTTGGGATAATAAAACGTTTCAGAAGTGATCATGGAGCCAGCGTGACGGAAGGTACTGGGATTGGGGACGACTGAGCTTGCGGCGCTGAAGCAGTCTCGTAGTCTTTATCAAGAAACGCCTTCAGTTTCTCGGAAAAGTTCTGAGGCTCTTCCAGCATGGGAAAATGTCCCGCCAATGGGAAACGTTCAATGACCGCATGAGTGATCCCTTTTTGCATCGGCTGCCATTGCTTCGGGTGGACAACTTTGTCGCGATCGCCATAAATACCCAACGCAGGAACCTTGATCTGGTCAAGCATGGGCCGAAGATCGGTCCGTCGAAGCGAGGCAATTGAAAGCAGGAATGATTCGAGCGTCGTGCGTGAAAGATCGCGATCCATCATACTGGGAAATCGCGGGTCAGAACAGATCACCCGGGAATAGTAATATTTCATAAAAGCGCGGAATGGACCCATCATGTTGAATAAAACGAACGCGCTGGGGCGATAGCCTGCAATTTTGAGCAAGGGAGCAAGGGATGAGCCAACGATTGGTGAACCGACAACGACAACCTTGCTAACACGTTCGGGATAACGAATGGCAACAGACAAACTAACTGTACCACCCATGCTATGCCCAACCAGCGGTGCATGCATGATGCCCAACTGATCCATAAATTGATTTACAAGGCTGACAAAATCCTGAACCGCGTAAGTTTCGCGTTTCTTCCCGGATTCTCCAAACCCCCAAAAATCCATGGCATAGGTGCGGTAATAACGACCAAGGTAACCCATGGTCTCCTGCCACAAACCCCATGAGCCAAGCCAGCCATGCAGCAGAATAACAGGTTTCCCGCGCCCGTACACTTCGTAGTGAACTATTCCTTGATCAGTGGTAATTGACGACACAGTTTCCTAATCGAATCAAACGAGGAATGCTCCCGTTATGATTTCTTATCCATTTCAGCCAGAATGCCATAGAGCAATTCCAAAAGGACGGATTTCACCGTATCCTTATTATTTGCAACACATGGCAGAAATTTGACTTTGTTTTCAAGCCTCAAAGCATGACGCATATCTTCGAGGTCCCACGCATCTTCCTTATCCTGCTTATTTGCCGCAACCACATAAGGCGTGGGCGCATACGCACGGAAGGTTTCAAGAATCGAGCGCGCTTCACGGAATGTCTCAGGGCGGGTGCTATCCACCATCACGATAAACCCAAGCATGCCTTCAGAGAGGATTTCCCACATGAAGTCAAAGCGCTTTTGCCCAGGCGTGCCAAACAGATAAAGAACGAGATCTTCATCCACCGTGATGCGACCGAAATCCATTGCAACTGTTGTCGCTTCTTTTACAGAGCGCTCTGCCGCATTGGAGATCTTACGTTCAGTTGCCACAACATCAATTTCGCTAACGGACTGAATGAACTCCGTCTTGCCGGCACTGAATGGACCTGTAACAACCATTTTTACTGTTTGCATAAATTCTCTTCCTTCCACCTGATTGATTACAGCGAACGAATTCGCCCGATCAATTTGTTAACCAATGATTTTTGTTCTTCCTTGTCCTGGGTCGGGAAAGTGCTGGGATGTTGCTGAATCACCATGCCCTCAGGACGGACAATTTCAATAAGGCCTGCCTGTAACAATCCGTAAACGATTCGACGAACCTCAACATCGTTCATCTTGTTCGTCTGCGCGATCTGCTTCATCGTGTTTTTTGGATTAATAAATGAAACTACACGCCATTCTTCCACACTTAAGTTCACATTCTTGAGCGGCCGGTCCGTAAACTTCAACGCCATCTCAAGGCTGGGAATCTCATCCTGTAATTGTTCCCACTCGCGCAATTGGCGCGAACCTTCGATAATGATATTTTCAAGGTCAAGCCGTACGTTGATACGATCAGACGGAGGCATCATTTCGCCTTCGAAGCGGAAGAAACCTTCCACCCACGTGAACAGGCGACGGACCACTTCTGTAAAATAACCCTGCAGGTTGGCGAGAATTTCCTCCTGAGAGAGATACCCGGAATTAATTAATAACAGGCCCAATTCCTTATCCGTAATCTTACCGGCACGCTCCACGATGGCACGGTATTGATTCACTGTCAGGCGATTGGCTTTATGCAAAACTGTGGCAAGCGTTCCGTCCTCCTGCCCAACGCGCGCATAGGCCAGCTTGCCATCACGAAAAGATATATATGCCTGCTCGCTTGGACCATCCACAACCAGTGTGCCAGTCTTTTGGGCAAGATTGATCAAATTTAACAATTGTGTGATCGTGAAGTCGCGTAAATTTCCACGCAGGGCCATGAGAACCTCAATAAAATCTCCCACACGGGAGAAGTGGAAAGATTATACTTGCAAGGGATACATGCGTCAAACAAGTATCCATACCTGATAAGAATCTGGAAGGCGATCCATCAAAATGATAAACTTAGCCAAAATCGGATCGGAGACATAACCATGCAAAGGATTCACATCCTTTTTGCGCTCATTCTAAGCTTGATCCCTGCGGTCACACTCAGGGTAGGCCTGTTTTCTGTTCCATCTGCCCTCGCTGCCCCTCAGGCAGATGTGACGAACGACCAGCCTGTCATTGAATTCCCCAACACCATTACCTTTCACGCAAATATTACAGCCAGCGCCAACATTACAGCCGTTGTGCTGGAATACGGGACGGAACAACTGACCTGCGGAGATGTGATCGCCAAAGCCTTCCCCGACTTCAACGAAGGTAATTCCATCAACGTCGAATGGAGTTGGGATATGCGCCAAAGCGGTTCCCTGCCCCCCGGCGCAACCATTTGGTGGCGCTGGCGATACACAGATGAAACCGGCAGGGAAACCCTATCAGATCAAAAGACCATCACCTGGCTGGATGATGTTCATAATTGGCAAACCATCACCAGCGGACAGTTAAGCCTGCACTCCTATGGCATTGATAAAAGCTTTGCACAGGAAATGTTGAACGCAGGTTTGACCGGGCTCGAACGTAACGAAAAAGATGCAGGTCTTAAAACCAAGGACCCCATCAATATTTACGTTTTTTCAAGCTATGACGATTTAAGAGAGGCCATTCTCTATGAACCATCATGGACAGGCGGATTAGCGTATCCCGAGCATGATATCGTCATCATGGGACTTTCTGGATCCGATTCAACCTGGGATCAAAATACTGTCATCCATGAACTTACACATGTACTCATCGGCCACCTCACCTTCTCATGTCTTGGCGATGTACCGACCTGGCTCAATGAAGGGCTTGCGATGTATAGCGAAGGCGAACTCGACCTCGACTGGCAAGCGCAACTCGATGATGCCATCCGTGACGATACCCTACTCACCGTCCGTTCGTTGAGCGCGGGCTTCTCTGAAGTTTCAGAAAAAGCAAACCTCTCCTACGGTCAGTCTTTTAGCATCGTAAAATTTCTAATCGAAACCCATGGGCAGGACAAAATGACAGCGCTCCTGACTGCATTACGCGATGGAGCGACCGTAGAGGCTGCACTTATACAAACGTACGGATTCAACATCGATGGACTTGAAGCGGAATGGAGAAAATCCATCGGCGCACAGCCGGGCACTGTCTCTGCTCAACCAACAGCACAACTAACCCCAACCTATGTTCCCACGATTATTTCTATTTCTGGTGCGCCATTGGTCGCCCAAATCACCTCGACACCTATTCCCACA
>Ga0180069_1000044_pt1 | contig 28270 bp, 22 predicted proteins | sample EasRivERM_16_10D_2_FD_121793 | JGI IMG/M metagenome (GOLD analysis project Ga0180069, IMG submission 121793) | Soil microbial communities from meander-bound floodplain in the East River, Colorado, USA - East River metaG ERMLT231B'_16_10D | ecosystem: Environmental > Terrestrial > Soil >...
ATGTTCCATGGAATTTTCTACTGCCTTGCGATCACTGAACCATGCCCACATTTCGGCAATTGATTCGCGCAACGCCCACAGTACAACAAGTATGGCAAGAAACAGGATGAATTTGAAGAAAAGGTTGTTTTTCATGGCGATCTCCTTTGTTGTCCCCATCATCGCATTTTCGAACTGCCAAAACCAGAGAACCGCACGCCAAAGTACGCCAAAAAAGACGCCAAAAACTGCCATCTAAAAAATTCGACCCCAAAGGCAGGTCCTTTGGGGTCGATATAGGCCAGTTAGTTGAAACGGTTATCCCGAATGTTCCATCTCAGCCAGCGTCCTTGCCAGTGAGGTGATGGCTGTGCGGCGGGTACGATTGAACGTCCCTTCGGAAATGTATAACTTGTTCATAATGTCGCGGTTCTGGATTTCATCCACATACGCATCATGCAGGATCACGTATGGGTACCATTCGCGCGGGTACGGTTCACTTGGGAACTCAGGGTTGGGCCTCATGCGTTCGAGCGCCTCCAACACCATGTTTTGCACAACCTTTCCCCGTTCAACATACGTTTGTTTTTCCCCAGCCAGTCTGCGCCGGACAATTCCCAATTCAGCCAGGGGCGAATCAGCAAGGTAGGCATGATCGTAAAAATACCGCAAGGCAAAATCCACCACCTCGACCGGGATGCTGGATTTCATGATGGATGCGGTGGGAGATGCATTGGCAGCCTGTTCCACCTTTTCAAGTTGTTCGGTATGTTGACGATGGAGCAAAAGGGCTTCGGCGATCTGATCAGCAGGGTACAGGAGTTGTTCCACATCCTGGTGGGTGTATTGCAGTCCATTCGTTGGACGTCCCAAAACCAGCGTGCCGACTTGTGCAGCATCGATATAGAGTGGCACAAGCAGTGCCGCATCCTGAAGCGGGGCGGGGAGCTGGCCCGGGTTGAGATGCAGGAAGTCGTCAGCCAGAAGCAGTTCGGAGGGAATTTCGAACGTCCCCAACTTCCAGTGGTGTTGCGCGATTTGGGGGACAGCGCCATTTTCAAATATAAGGATCAATCCGTAGGTTGCCTTGATCGGCGAGCACAGGGCATCCAGAATTTGCTCCAGCATGAGTTTCATGTTTTCGCTTTCGCCGGCAAGTCTTCGCAGGTCATGTAGTTTGCCGCGCAAGCGACGTGTATCTCCATGGTAGAAAAACCAATCCAGAAAAACTGAGGCCGCATTCAAACTGGTGTGGGTAAAGACGCCCAGCATTGGGAAGAAAATAACGATAACCTTGGGAGCCTCATATGCAAAGAACAATATCCATCCCGCGAGAATGTAAATGCCGCTTACGATCAGAATGCCGATCAGGTTATAGAAAAAATCATGATCCATGGTTCGTTTTTGAACAAGCGCGCTATAACGCGCGACACCATACCCAACTGTGCCGACAAAAACGATCAAGACACTAGACATGACCACCATGGGCATTGGAAAAAGGTTGAGACCTGAGGAGACGAGGGAGACCGGCGCGACCAATCCTGCCACGACCGTGCCTGTAACGAGGGTCATCAACTGGCGGCGGATGATCTCATTGGGCGCAATATATGCTGAGCGCGCCAGATTGATGATGGACATCACAGTCAACCCGATCAGTGCGATGCCGAAGACCGAATACAGCGGACCAGCGCGCAGGCTGTTGAGATATAACGGATCCCCGCCCTCCACTGAAAAAAGGATTTGCGTGAAAGCCTGCACCTCAATTGCCGCAATCGCGATGAGATATGCGAAAATGACGCGGGTCCAACGCCAGGCGTTCATTTTTCCGGGACGCATAAGCAGAGTGGCGTGATGCCAGAAGACAATCGAGGGCACAACAGACCAGCCCTGTAACCAGGCACTGGCACCACTTTCAAACGTACCGGAGGGCCAAAAAGGAAATAGGAATCTCAAACCCGAAGGACGAAAAGCCGGGACAGGCGGCGGGCTTAAAGAAAGCAGGATGTTAAGAAACAAGCCTCCCAATGACCAAAGGGTCAGAGCCGTAAGCCAGGCGGTCGAGGAGCGCGGGTTGCGAGAGACAACGTATAGTCCCAGCCACAAGGCAATTAATAAGGCAAATAGATTAAGTGTAAAAGTAATCTGATAAAGTGTCATGTTCGATATTGTTTTCCCGTCTGAAAAATAATTCACCGGATTGAAAACTTCATGATCTCTCCACCAACATTCTTGCCAGCCCGCGTATGGCATTGCGCCGTGTGCGATTGAAGGTCCCCTCCGAGATATATAGACGCGCCATGATCTCGCGATTAGGCACGCCTTCCACATACGCATCATATAACACGGCATGGTTATACCAAACGCGCGGCAGAGGCTCGGGCGGACGTTTATCGGCAGGTTTAAGCGACTCGATTGAAGTAGTGAGAATCTCCTGCAGACGCTTGCCGCGCTCAAGGTTTGATTCACCCTTGAAGGGCATCTTCGCCGCCAATGGGCTTTGTCCCAACATGATCATATCGGGCAAATGCCGCAGGGCCTCTTCCACCATCTTGATGAACTCTTCATCGGGATGGGATGAGATCGAATCCAACATTTCGCCGGTTGCTGATTTCAATTCATTGGCGGTGCTTTGTGTCTCGGTTGCCAGTTCACGGAGCTGGTCACTCGTCCTCGGTCCCAGATTGCTCAACGAAACGACCGTGCCAATCTGGTCTGCGACTTCTGCCAGCAGTTCCAGGTTGCCTTTTGAATATTCCATGCGCGATCTTGATTTTTCAATTCCCACCACTGCCACCTGCGTATGGCCTTCAAACGAGGGGGCGATCCATGCCAGTGATGATAATTGATCCGCTTTGGGATGGAACAGATCATCACATGCCACCAGCGATTCAGACATCTCGCTTCCCACCGGGACCGAGGACCTGCTCGCCATAACCAAAAATTCAGCTCCCCGACGAATTGCGACAAACCCACCCGGCGCATCGAGCGTTTGGCATAATAAATCCAGGCCTTCCTGCAAACGCGACTTGAGCGCATCTTCTCCAGCGTTTTCGCTTTCGAGATGCCGTAATTGTTTTCGAAAATTGCTTTCATTGCGCGTGCGCTGGCGCTCCAAAAACTCGCGCGTCAGGTCGTAGAGCCCAACAGCCAATATGACAAAGCCCACCACTGCCGAGAGATTCTTCACAGGCATGCCCCCTCTCCATGCAAAGAAGGCAGTCAGGGCGGCGAGCCCCAGTGTGGATAAAGTGGTCAATGGGAAATCCTGAAGCGTTGCCCGTCGTTCCGTCCATGTTTGATGGCGCGCCACCGAAAGCCCCAGCACAAATATCCCGCTGAAAGCCAGTAGATCCTGAATAATGCGCGGCGCGGCGGTTGCACCTCCAAGTGAGACCACACCGTAAATGACGGATACCACCGGAAAGATCGAAGTGACCAGAAAATACTTGCCGCGCGAAGTCAAACCCACGCGGTCACCTACCAATAAATTGAGCATAATGCCAAACGAGATGATGAACTGATAACCGCCATACACCCGGTATGCCCAACTGGTCTTATTCATATGCGCCACATACAACGCATTCCCCTCCTCTAAAATGAAGGCGCCGGGTTGAAGCAGGAAAACTACGGAAAGCGCGCCAAGCCCATAAATACCCCCTTCAATGAACCGATAGCGGCGTTGGTCGCGTTCAGACATCACATGAAATGTAACGCTGTACCAGCCCGCCAGCACGATGACGAGCAGAACGGCGCGTATCGCCGCGCTCCCCGGCATCTGAACAAAGGTATTGTTATATGCACCGAAGAAAAAACCGGAAAGCGCCAGCATTACAATAACCACGCGCAGGGTCATGGGGTTGGGAAACCCGCGTGCAAACAGATACAGTCCCATCCAGAGCGTGACTGCCATGGCGAATAGCGTAACTGCAGTTGTGGCTTGAAGTAACATACTACCTCCACTTCTTGTAACCCCTAAATATTCCCCAGGTTGTTGTTTGGTGGGCGCTCCCGGGTTGATGAATATATGAACTAATTTCCCAGCGCTTCAATAAATTCACCAGCGCTGGTAAAGCGTTCTTCAGGCTTCTTTGACATCGCCCGCATGATCGCGTTTGCTGCAGATTCTGGAATAGACACGAAATCACGCGGGTCGGGCGGCGGTTCTTCAAGGTGTGATTTGATCATCGCCCAGGTATTGTTGCGCTCAAAAGGTTTTTTACCGGTGAGCATCAAATATGCCAGTACACCAAGGCTGTATTGATCGGCGCGTCCATCCAGGTTTATTGCGCCCTGGATTTGTTCGGGTGAGATGTAATCTGCTGTGCCGAGCATATCGCCGGTCATGGTGAGTCTGGTGCGTTCGCTGACGAAGCGCGCGATGCCAAAATCCATGAGGATGGCACGGTGGGTGCGTCCACTGGTGAGGGTGGTAAGCGGTTCGATGATCACGTTGGAGGCTTTGATATCGCGATGCACAATGCCCTGGGCGTGGGCATAGTCGAGGGCAGAGGCAAGATCTCGGAGCAGAGGCAGGCTTTCTTCGAGAGAGAGGCGTTTGCGGGTCTTTAATAGATTCGAAAGCGTGTTGCCCGTCAAATATTCCATGACGATATAGGGGAGCCCATCCTGTTCGCCATAATCGTGGATGGTGATGATATTAGGGTGGCGGAGTTGCGCCATCATTTCGGCTTCGCGCACAAAACGTTTGTTGAAATCGGGTTCCTCTTTGAAATAGGGGGATAAGATCTTGATGGCGAGTGTGTGGTTCAGGGTGGGATGCAGCACTTTGTAAATTTCACCCATACCGCCGCGCGCGATCAATTCAAGCCCGCTATACCCGCCAATGTGGGCAACCGTGTGCGATGGCAGATGCGCTGCTTTTTCAAGTTTTGCATTCTGCCGTTTTGCCTGGTTGAAATCGAATTCGATGCCGAAGATTCTTTTGTTGACGAAATTGCGCGAGATTTTCAGGGTGGGGTTGAACAAACTAAAGACAGCCATTGTTGCCACAACAATACCGGTAGTGGGAGGGTTTTCATTGCCGGTAATGACACGGAACAAAGATTGCAAACCGAGCAAAATGCCGCCAAATACCGCTGCCAGAAAACTCGTGAGGATGCCATAAACCAGTGAACGATTGATGACCAGTTCGATGTCATAGAGCCGGTAACGCAAAATGGAAAAGACCATCGCGGTCGGCACACTCAATAGCGCCAGGACCGAAATGGTCTGCGCTACCATATTCGCGACCAGGAGCGAACCTGCTGATGGATCAGTCGTTTCAAAGAACTCGATGAAGATGTTTGAGCCAACCGCAATGACAATGGCAAACACAATGCTGTAAGCCACCCATTTCAACTGTTGGCGCTTGACGACGTTATCGGTATGAGTATAGCGATAGATGAGTGCGTACATGCCAGTGAGTAACGCGGCAAGCAATGAATACAGGTAAATATTAAACCCGTTACCCGACCAGTTGAATAAATTGACCGGGAATGATTTCCAAAATACCGAAACTGTCAGCCACCCAAACCACAACCACCCAACATACTTCAGCCACTTCTGCGGATATTTGCCATCGGGCATGAGATAGCACGCAAATGGATGACTTGCGAGGATCATTGCCATCACAAAAGTCACTGGGATGTGCAGTCCGGGAAGGCCCGTCGCATCACCCAGAGGTTCGAATGCATTTGCACCCACGCCGATCACCGTGAACGCCACCAGCATCGCCACCCACTCATCAGATTTCTTCCAGAAAATAATAATGCCCGCAATGCAACAACCGATTGCGAGCAAAATTGCGAGCGAAGTCTGATAAACGCTGTGGAACGCGCCCGATAAACCCAGCGAATTTAATGTCTCAGTCGTTTCAGGGCTGATATCATCCAACAGGTCGGCATAATAAACCGGGATGCCAAGACTGAAAAAAATCATCGCCGCCAGCGAAAGGATGATAAACATGCCGCGCGCGACGGGCAGGTTGATCCCGCGTAGACGCAGATTCGTGGCTGTAGATGAAGTGGGAGACATTCAGACTCTAGCCCTCGGCTTGACCCGTTCATTAGATTCAAATCTTCCAGGAGACGAACAGGCGATCTCTGGTCGGTCATATGGAGATTATATGCTATTCCGGATAAGTTTGGTCAGGAATTTTGGTGCTTCGCATGTTCGCGAGATGGCATTATGCTCCCTTTTTTGCCACCAAGTGACACTGATTCGCACGGATATTTTTATATGGATCCGCGAAAATCTGTGAAATCCGTAGCTAAAAAATACTTTGGCAAGCGGTCTAATTAAATTCCTGGCTAAGAATCCCCTGCATGAACTTCAATCGTTTAGCGTATAAAAACAGCCAGCGGTCCCTGAGGGTTGATGACGGCCGTAAGTACTCCATAAGGGACGACGACGGTCTGTGGACCCGCCGCATACGGCGCGACCTGATATTCGTCAAAGGTGATCATCAAGCCGTCGGGGGCGATGTTCCAGTTACGATAATTTTCGGGTTCAGGTTGGGCACCCTGCTCGAAGCCGCTATAGAAACCGATATCCCGTTGACTGAGTTCGAAGATGCAGTGACTTGAAATTACCTCAAGGAAGTTAGCCTCCGGGATGAAAAGCTCCTGCAGGGATAATTTCCGGCCCTGCTCAAGGTCATAGTTAAAGACCATGCTGTAATGGTAGGGATGTGCCGCTCCGTCTGCGTATCCCATAAAATCGAACCTGAGACTCCATAGTTCAAGACCTTGAAGGATCACAACATATTTGGCATCGAAGAAACTACCAGCCGTGACCGGGACAGACGGCATTTGCGCGATCAGGTTTTTCCTGAAGTATTCGATCTCGGACTGGATCAGGTCGCTGACTTCCTTGTTAAAAGTTTGCGCGCGCGCGTCGTCACTGCCTGCTAATTTTGGTGTTTGAGCGCTAATTGTGTAAACAGGGGTTTGTCCCTCTTCCCTGAAAGAGATGGATGTCAATATGACCTGCTGACTCAGGGGAATCTTGGTTGCCTCGGGTAATGCCGGCAAGGCTGTGGCTGTAGTACCCGCCGTGAGCGAGGTACAGGCTTGCAGGAAGAGTATTGCGATGCTGATGAGCTCCAGGGTTTTATGTGGGGGTTTCATTCTCGTTTTCCTCTCTGATCTTCTGGATATAGAACGTGCTCAGAGGGATTTTTGTTTCAGGGCTACTCTATCACCGGATTTGCAAGACTTTTCAAAATCTCCAAAGTTTCCTGTCTGCCCCCAACACCATTCTCGCCGCCGGGACCCACACACGATGGACAGCCATCCGCGCAGGCACATTCGCTGACCAGTTCATACGCGCGCGCGATCAGCTCATTGTGCATTTCAAATAGCTTCTCGCTGAAGCCAATTCCTGCCGGGACTAGATCATATATCACTACACTAGGCTGACCAAAGGACTGATTTTCAACGGGTTCAATGTGTGTACCCAGATCACCGGCGTCGCACATCAGGAATAATGGTGCTAAGTTGCCGAGCACATAGGCGAGTCCGGCGAGTCCGCTCCGCATGCGGACGTTCTGTTCGACTTTATGATGACAGGCCGGACACAGTGTCGTGAGATTCTCGAGTCGATTTGCTTCTTCCCTTGATGCGAATGCTTTGAATGGAGTCTTGTGATGTACATCATGTTGACGCGTGGTTTCAGGTGTTCCACAGACCTGACATTTATATCCATCGCGGGCGCGGACGCGGTCGCGGATTTTGCTCCAACCGGGACCGTAGTCATTCGGGTCATTGGTCCAGGCTCCAGCTGCGCGCAGATGCGAGATGGTTTCTTCAGAAAGTGAGAGCCAGTAGCCAGTGGTCTGCAATTCGGAGGGCGGCAAGTCCAGTGGTTCTTCGCCCAAATTCTCGTGCGTGTACCAGCGGCGTTTGCGAAAGCCAGTGACTTGGGTGGTCACTTGTAACTCGCCCCACTTTTTCTCGGCACCTTGCACAGGACCATTTGCAGATTCAGATAACACGGTCACTTCTGTGCCGCGCAGAGCTTCGGTGTAGTAGTCGCTTTCGATGGGGCGCAGGCGTGCAATGTGTTGTTCGAGATTTAATTCTTCGACAAAATATTGTTGCGCCTCATGCAGATAGATCGCGCCCGGGTGCGTCATCCACACTGCGCTTTCGCCGTCCACCGTGCCAACTGTTTGCGGTCGTTCGTCGTTGATCATTTGTAGCACAACACCTCGAGGTGACGCGGAACGCAAAGAAATATTCGCGGCGGGATATTGATCTGCCATCCAGAAATATTTTTCCTGTGAGAGATGCGCTTCGTTGTTCTCGACTAAAAAGTTCAAATACTCTGCAATCGTTTGCGCGGAGATCGCTCCAAAGCCTTCATCTTTTTGAAACGGCAATTCGAACATGGCACAACGCAAATGTTCAAGCAATATCAATAAATGATCCGGGTTGACCAATGCCTGCTCCGGTGAACGCTCAAAGAAATATTCGGGATGATGTGCCAGAAATTGATCAAGCGGACTCGCCGATGCAACCATCACCGCCACTGCGGATTCAAGACCGCGTCCCGCGCGTCCCGCCTGCTGTCGTGCTGAAGCGACGGTTCCCGGGTAGCCGACGAGGATCGCCGCGCCCAGCCCGCCGATATCGATTCCCAACTCGAGGGCGTTTGTGGCAACAACAGTTTTGACACTGCCATCCCTTAAACCCTTTTCTATTTCTCTTCGTTGGTGAGGGAGGTAGCCGGAACGATATCCACGAATGAAAGAGGAAAGAGGCAAGATTTCATCGTTGGCATTCTTACTTCTTTCATATTTTGTTTCATCCTGTAAATAAGTGAGGATGATCTCAACACTTCTTCTTGAGCGTGCAAAGACAACGGATTGAATATCGTTGCGTAACACGTCTTGCGCGAGTCGTACTCCTTCGAGCAGGGACGATTTACGCAAGCCGAGCGATTCATCCACGAGCGGGGGATTGTAGATGATGAAGTGGCGCGGTCCACGCGCGGAGCCATCGTTATCAATTAAGCGGACAGGTTCTTCGATGAGTTTTTCTGCCAGTTCCTTTGGATTCCCAATGGTTGCAGATGCGAGAATGAATTGTGATTTTGCGCCATAAAAGTTTGCCACGCGTTTGAGTCTGCGGATGACGTTGGCAACGTGCGAACCGAAGACGCCGCGATAGGTGTGGGCTTCGTCAATGACAATGAATTTGAGATTCGTGAAAAACTCCAGCCAGTTGGTGTGATGGGGCAGGATGCCGGTGTGGAGCATATCGGGATTGGTAAGGATGATGTTGGCGCTCTTGCGGATGGCGGGTCTTGCAGATGATGGTGTATCTCCGTCATAGATGGCGGTGGTTAGTGATTGGTAATTGGTAATTAGAGACTGGAGATTGGAGAATTGGTCCTGCGTGAGAGCCTTTGTCGGAAATAAATATAAAGCGCGTGCTTCGTTGTTATTGAGCAGCTCAGCCATCACTGGCAGGTTATAAGCGAGAGTTTTGCCTGAGGCAGTGCCAGTGGAGAGGATGACGTTTTCGCGCGTGCGGGAATATGTCCATGCTTCGAGTTGGTGGGAATATAGGGAATGGATCCCAGCCGCGATCAAGGTTTGGGAAATAAGAGCAGGCAGATCTGTCGGGAAGGGATGCGTTTGCGCGGGGCGCGGAGGCAGAGTCCGCCAGGCGAAAAGATTGGGAGCGGTATCCGCGTCACGTTTCCAGAAATCCAAAAGAGAGTTGATGGACATGGGTTAATTATTGGGTCTGTTTAAAATTCTGAATGCGATCGCACCGACTCCCAAAGGCAGCCAAAACGTGATGCCGCGATAAGCGAGCGTAATAATAACCGCCTCGCTCCATGGAACGCGGAACGAGGTGAGCGCCAGCGGCATGATGCCTTCGACGATGCCGATGCCAGAGGGTGTGGGGGATACGATCAGGAAAAGGTAGGCGATGGAAAAACCACCGATGATTGTTCCGGCTGTAAATGGAACTTCAAATGACAGGAAGGCTGTCATCAGGATGCACATCAGGAGGGCTTTGCACGCCAGCGCAAATAATAATGGTTTGATCAAACTGTGTGATTTTTCAGGGAGTGATTTGAGGTCGGTTGCCATTTCGTGCGCAAATTCATGCGCACGCGCTTCGCTAAGGTAGTCGCGCTGGATGAAAGGGTTTGCAATGCGATTGATAAGCTTTGCCAGCCAGGCGAGGGCGTTGCCTAAAGCCCTGGCGGATTTTGATCCAAGATAAAGTAGGAAGCCAAGCACTGTTGCAATGGCAAATATGATGAGGGACGCTGTGATCTCCGATGCCTTAAGATCGTTGCGGCGGAAGAGGATAATCAGCCCGAGTGTGAGGACAAACAGGAAGGCAATATAATCCAGAAAGAGGAACAACATGTTGACCACAGTTACTTTTCCCGGAGATTTTCCATTGCGATTTGCATCTCTAATGAAGATAGCCATGCCGCCCATGCCCGCGCTGGGAGCCACAATGTTGACAAAATTTGCGGCGGCAGAGATGAGCGTGATTTGGGTTATTGTGCCATCCATGCCAAGAATGCGATATAAGGAATGATATGTGAGACCCGTCATAACGAACCAACTGCACTGAATGAGGATGGCAAGTAAAACAAACCAGATATTTCCCTTCTTGATGGTTTGTATGATACTTTCAATTTCACCAAAGCTGAGATACACGAAAGTGGCAGTGAGGAAGATGACCAGAATGACGATGAACTTTCGCATATGGATGGGATTATACACAAACACCCGCGCAGAACTCACGGGTGTTTGTCGTTTATTGGATGTTCACGCAGCACGCGTGACTTTTACCTGATTCTTAACCCCTGCGCCTGCCTCCGCCGCCGACGAGCAGAACGTAATACAGCAATTGCAGAATGGCAGTGACGAGCCCGGCGACATAGGTGAGCGCAGCGGCGTTGAGTACTTGATTGACGCCGCGCGTTTCCTCATCTGTGCGAATGATGCCGGATTGCGCGAGTAGTTGTTTCGCGCGCGCTGAGGCATTGAATTCAACCGGCAGGGTGGCGAGGGCAAAGACTGCGCCGCCTGCAAAGAACAAAACGCCAAGCCAGGCAATGGAAATCCCAAGGTTGGTCGAACGCAGCAATAAGCCGACCATGATGAGGATCCAGCCGAGGTTCGAGCCGATGCTGACCGCCGGAACCAGCATGGAGCGTAGGCGGAGCGGGAAGTAGCCTTCTGCATCCTGTAAGGCGTGACCCAATTCGTGCGCGGCAATTGCCACCGATGCAACGGAAGGATTGTTGGCAACGCCGGGTGATAGGTGCAGGGTTTTATCCTGCGGGTTATAGTGGTCGGTGAGGTTGCCGCCGATACCGAGCACACGCACGTTGCGGAGTTCAGCACTGCCCTCAACGCCGGAATATACCGAGCGTGAGATCAATTGTTCAGCGGCTTGCGCGCCGGTGAGTCCGCTGTTGGTGCGGATCTTGCTCCATTTATTATAGGCATGTTTCACATACCAGGAGGTGATGCCCATCAAGATGAGGGCGGGGATCATGAAGACGAAATAGAGAGGGTCGAAGTAAAACATGGTTTGCTCCTTTAAGTATGACTACGTAAAGAAATTCCCAGGGTTGCTTATGGGATCGGGGTGTTCAGCGGTGTTGGCATGGATGTGGGCGGCGCGGTGCCGTTCAGGATTGCCCGCAAAGTTTCGATGGCGGCATCCAATTGCGGGTCGCGTTCTGCCAAATAATCTTCCTCGCTGATCGTGACGTAAACATCCGGGGTCAAGCCGACGTGGTCGATGGCGCGTTCTTTGGGGGTAAGCCATTTGGCAATGGTCACGCGCGCCGCGCCCTGATTGTTGGAAAGCGGCATCCATTGCTGGACGGAACCTTTGCCATACGATTGCACGCCGACGAGTGTGGCACGGTCGTAATCCTGCAAGGCGCCTGCGAGAATTTCAGAAGCGGAAGCGGAACCTTCGTTAATGAGCACAACGATCGGCAGGTCGGTGGCCTGGACATTGTCGAGAGCGCTATAGCTGTCGCGCGTGCCATCTCCGTATTGCTCATAGAGAATAACTCCATCTTCAACGAATTCAGATGTCACTTCAACGGCGGTTGTCAAATACCCACCGGGGTTGAAGCGCAGGTCAATGATGATGCCTTTGGGGTTTTGCGCGAGCAGTTCGTCCAATGTGGTGTGCAGTTCATCGGTGGTTTTATCCCCGAATGTGTTGATGTCAACATACGCGATATCATTTTTAAGCAGCTTGCCTGTTACGCTTGCAATATTGATCCTTGCGCGCGTGATAGTAAATTCCATTAGCTGGGACTCGCCTTCACGGGCAACCGATATTTTCACAACCGTTCCCGCAGGACCTATGACTTTTTGGCGTGCCTGTTCGGGATTTACGCCGGTCATGTCTTCCCCGTCGATTATGACGATCTTATCGCCGGGCTTCAAGCCAACCGCCTCTGCCGGCGAACCGGCAATGGGGCTGACAATGGTCAGATAATCGCTATCCAGGTCCACATATGCGCCAATGCCATCATACTCACCTTCCAATTGAGAAGCCGCATTATCATATACGGTTGGTTCCATGTAGAAGGTTTGCTCGTCGCCGAGTGTATCCATCATGCCACGAATGGCGCCGCGCATCAGGGCAATATCGTCAATGGGTTGCTCCACATATTGTTCATGGACAATATTCCAGGCTTCCCAAAATGGTACGAAGAGGGTTTGCAATTCCGAGGGCGTCGAAGCCTGCTGGTCGGTTGTCACAGTGGGTGGTGTATATGGGGCGGGGATCGCGTTGCTGAACGGTAACTGACCACTGGATGGCATCAAATGCCCAACGATAAAGCCGCCTGCAAATGTGCCCGATAGCAGGATGATCGATACGAAAATACCAATAATGGTTTTAATAGTTTTATCCACAAAAGCCTCCGAATTCTTGATATAGAGGGTACTATGGCGTGATTAAAGGATAATGAATTTCACCACCCTGACTATATGAATAGTATTAATCCCGTACAAACGATTTGCAAGGTGGTTTCGTAATATTTTCCCGCCATATGTAAAAGCCTGCTTATTCTTTTTTCTCTTCGTTTTTCAGTTCCTCGATCTGTTTTCGCAACTCATCCATGGATTTATTTGACGAGCCTTCCATGGGTTTGCTTAGCGAGTCGCGGAGTGCGCCCAGCCAGCGTGAATCTCCACCTTTGGCTGCGCCGCGGGCGATGGCATACATCGCAAAGTTGATGCCGACGATCAGTACTATGAAAAGTAATGCGGCGATTGCGATTTTATTTGATTCCATTTGTGCTCCTTGGTGCGAGGGTGCGTCGCACCAAACGGTTGGACTCGGCCTATTTACCAGCATGATCCCATCGGTAGATTCGGTTCATTAATTAAGGTGCGACGCACTCAGTTAATCTCCCAACAGAATTGGGAGATGATTCCAGTCCGTAAAGACTCCGCTGGCTTCGACGGTCGGTATATCCGTGCCATACAAGATGCTTGCCATGCCCACTTCGAGCGCGGCGCGGGTGGTGCGCGGTAGATCATCGATCATGACGCATTTACGCGGGTCGGGTTCGTCGGCAAGTTCCTGCGCGATGGCAAAGGATTCGGGCATGGGCTTGCAATACGGCGCGACCGCGTTTACATCCACAACAGCCTCAAAGAGGTCATCGAGTTGGAGCGCGGCGAGGACGCGTCGGGCATGGTTAACGTCTGCGTTTGTAAAGATCAACTTCCGGCTGGGCAGTGAAGCGATGATCTCGCGTTGAGTCGGATCCGGAGTCAGATAATCTTTCAGTGGCAGATCATGCACAAAGGCGAGGAAGTCTTCCGTATCCACTTGATGGCGTTCCTGCAAGCCGCGCAAGGTGGTGCCGTACATTTTGAAATATTGTTCGCGCAGTTGCGGGACATGCTCTTCAGGGATGCCCATGCGGTCGCGCATATACATATTCATGCGTTCCTTGATAGCTTTCCACAAGCCCGTTGAGTTTGGATAGAGTGTGTCATCGAGATCGAAGAAGATGGTTGTAAAACGCATTGGGCGATTATAATCGCGCCATGCCCATTCGTTTATTGTCTTCTGAAGTCGCCTCGCAGATCGCGGCGGGCGAAGTGATCGAGCGCCCTGCTTCTGTTGTCAAAGAGTTGTTGGAAAATTCTTTGGATGCCGGCGCGCATACGATCACGATCAGCGTGGAAGAAGCGGGCAAAAAATTAATTGAGATCGCGGATGATGGCGCGGGCATTCCCTCCGATGAATTGGAGCTAGCCGTCTCGCGTCACGCGACCTCGAAGCTGGTTCGCGCCGATGATCTTTTTTCCATACTGACGCTTGGATTCCGCGGTGAAGCGCTGGCTTCGATCGGCTCCGTCTCGCGGATGACGGTTACCTCGCATGTGAAAGAAGAAAAAGAAGGCGCGCGCCTCAAAGTGGAGGGCGGAAAATCGGGCAAGCTCACCAAAGTGGGAACAACCGTCGGCACGACGATTCGGGTTGAAGACTTATTCTATAACGTCCCGGCACGTTTGAAATTCTTGAAGACCGATGTCACTGAACGCAGGGCAATTGATTCTTTAGTCACGCGTTATGCACTGGCTTATCCCGATAAACGCTTCAAATTATCTGAAGGCAAAAGTGTTACTCTGCAAACAACCGGTGATGGTGACCGGCGTGCCATCCTTGCGGCGTTATATGGCGTGGATGTTGCGAAGCAGATGCTTGCGATCATGGCTGAGGAAGAAGGTTATCGGATTACGGGTTTCATTAGCCCTACGTCACTGACTCGTTCTAATCGCAAGGAGATCACGTTCTTTATCAATGGTCGCTGGGTGCACGAGATTTCATTGAGCACCGCGCTCTTGCAGGCATATCACACCTTGTTGATGGTGGGACGTTACCCCATGACGGCTTTGTTCCTTGAGATCAATCCTGAAGAAGTGGATGTGAATGTGCATCCTGCCAAAGCTGAAGTCCGTTTTCGGAATCAGGAAAAGATCTTTAGCTTCGTTCAACGCTCAGCGCGCAAGGCCTTGCTGGCTTATTCGCCTGTTCCGAATGTCGCTCCATCCTTGTGGGGGACGACTCGTACCGTGCCATCTGAATCAAGATCGACCGTTGACTTGGATTGGGCGATTGGGCATGATGAGCCGGTAAGTAGTAATCAGAGATTAGAGAGCAGAGACACTTCGACTGGGCTCAGTGCAAGTCAGTTATCAGTAGGCAGTGGCGGTCAGTCGTCAGTGGTCAGCGCTGCTCAACTGCCAACTGTGGATCGCATTCCCTTGCTTCGCCTTATTGGTCAGATCGGTGCGACGTATATTGTGGCTGAAGGACCGGATGGGCTGTATCTTGTTGATCAACATGCCGCGCATGAAAGGGTGTTGTTCGAGAAACTTATGGCACAGCATGAGCTAAAAAAAATCCCCTCACAATCACTACTAACTCCCGCAGTTGTAACGTTACCTCCTCAATCTACCAATTTACTAATTACCCAATTACCCACTTTACAACACTTCGGCTTCGATGTGGAAGAGTTCGGACCGAATACATTTCAAGTCCGCGCGTTGCCAGCCTTATTTATGGGCAATGACCCCTCCGTTGCGTTGCGCGCACTGGTTGAAGACTTTGAAGAAGACGAAGCGCCATTGCAAAACGAGATCGAGAAAAAACTCGCCGCACGCGTCTGTAAACGGATGGCTGTCAAAGCCGGGCAGGCTTTATCAACCGAAGAACAACGCACCCTGCTTACCGACCTCGAGGCCTGCGATTCGCCGCGTACCTGTCCACATGGACGGCCAACGATGATCCATCTTTCTGTGGATACACTCGAACGTCAGTTTGGGAGGCGCGGTGCCCGCTAGTCGCAAGGATTATAACCTGCTCGTATCGCTGTTCGCAGAACATGGTCTTGAATCCTTTATCAACTCAACTCGTACCCTCGTGGTATTGTTGAGCGAGGGAGGAAAGTTGCTCACATGGAATCCTGCTTTTAATTCAATCAAAGAAGCTTTGCATGATGCGACCCTCTTGAGAAATTTCCTTTCCGTCTCAAGCCGGACGGTGTTCGACCTGCTGCTTTCCACCGTGACGCATGACCGCATTCTGACTCAGGGGGAGCTGGATCTTGGTCAAGGGGATCGCCTGCGCGGATATACTTGTTTCCTCTACCCAGTATCGGATGCGCGGGTTCTATTCGTTGCTGAACCCACCCACGCAATCGCTGATCTGGAAGATGTCTCTGTGGAATTGCAGAGAACCAAGCAAAGCCTCGAAAGAAAAGAAACAGAACTGCAGGCTGTGCTCGCGCAAGCGCATGAAGTATCGCATACTGACGCATTGACCTTTCTCCCTAACCGTCGCCAGATCATGGTGGATCTGCAGAACGCGGTTACGTTCTCTGACCGTTACGGCACACCGCTGACCATTTCGATGCTTGATATTGACCTATTTAAGAATATCAACGATACATATGGTCACACTGCTGGTGACGAAGTGTTGCGAAGCCTGGCTGGAGGGCTTCGCCAGCATATACGCCATCCCGATACGATCGGGCGCTATGGTGGGGAGGAGTTTCTGATCGTCCTGCCGCACAGCACTGTGAATGCCGCACTGGAACAGGCCCAGCGACTTTGCGAACAAGTCCGCTCGTTGGGGATCACTATCGGTGATCGGACCCTTTTCGTCACGATAAGTATTGGGATCGCACAGTATAAGATCCAGAAGGAAGATTGGCAGGCTTTTCTCAGCCGCGCTGATCGTGCGCTGAATCAGGCAAAGAACAATGGCAGAGATCGGTGGGTTGTAGATGAATAAAATAAAATCAGGCTCGCCAGTTTCTTTGGCGAGCCTGATTTTATAATTTCAGAGTTTTGAAGGTTTTGCTCTGAGATCAATCGGCGGATGGCACAGTGCGCGGCGTGCGCGGCAGGTGGATGTTAAATGATGTGCCGATACCCATTTTACTTTTTACCTCGATGCGTCCGTTGTGTCCCTGCACGATTTGTTTGCAGATCGAAAGACCCAGCCCTGTGCCGGCGACTTTCCCTTCGTGTTCGCGGACACGGAAAAACTTTTCAAACAAGTGGGGAATGGAATCTTCAGGGATACCCAGGCCTGTATCTTGAATGTTCATGGATAGATCAGTATCCGTAAAATTACCGGTGATGATCACTGAGCCGTTTGGACGGTTGTACTTGACGGCATTGCTCATCAGGTTAAGCAAAACCTGTTTGATCTTGTCGCGGTCGGCTTCCAGCAGGGGCATATCATGCGGCACATCCACGCGGATCTGGACGTTCGTCTCCTGAGCTTTGGTGATCATCACATCACGGACTTCGTAAAGCAGGTCTGCGGCGCTGAACCTTGTTTTGCGGAATTGCACACGACCTGACTCCAGTCGCGCCAGATCCAGAAATGATGAGGCGAGCGAGTTCAGTCGCAGTGTTTCATTGTGAATGTTGTTGACGATCTGGTCGCGTTGTTCACGCGACATTTCAGGACGTAATAAGAGATAGGTGGCTGTGCTTAAGGATGCGAGTGGCGTGCGCAATTCATGCACGAACTCCGCGATCAAATCCGATTGCTGGAACAAGCGCGCGTTCTCAATTGCAACTGCCGCCTGAGCGCCCAATACGGTGAGCATCGATTCGTCCGGATCGGTGAACTTGCCCCTTTTTTTGTTGACCACTTCCAGCACGCCGACGATTTTGTTCTTGGTGATCAATGGAATTCCCAACAAGGATTTTGTGGATTGACCAACTGTTTGTTCCACCCCGCTATAGAAACGCTGGTCCTTATGAGCATCGTCAATGCGCACAGCTTTGCGGTTAAGCACGATCCAACCCGCAATGCTGTTTTCGAGCGGGACGACGAGTCCGCGCATGGTAGGCTCATCGATGTTGGTGGCAATTTGAAAGTAGAGTTGACGCGCCGTGTCGTCGTACAGCAGGATGGAGGCCGCCTCAGCATGGGTGATATCCGCCGCGGCGCGTACGATGTCCTCCAACAAGGTGTCCAGGTCAAGGGTGGATGCCAGGTCGCGTGAAATTTCGATCACGCGCAGATAACTATCTAGGGTTTGGGTTTTTATCTCAGCCATGGATCGCTCGCTTTATGATTTCGGGAATGATGGTGGCAACATTATCCGTGATGACGATGTCGGCGCGCACATCTACATATGTAGTGGTGTTGTTGATGACGATTAAATGTGCGCCGTGGTCGAGGGCCCGGATCGGCAAACCAGCTACAGGGAGCACCTCCAATGAGGAACCGGCGACCAGCATCAGGTCACATTGACGCGTTGCGCGTTGCGCTGCCTGCCACGCAGATTGCGGCAACTGTTCCCCGAACAATATCACATCTGGTTTCAGGATTCCATTGCAATTTAAGCACTGTGGGATCGTGCCGTTTTCGATAAAGGGTTTTAAAAATTCTTCCGAGGGAAATTTTTTATAACATTGTGTGCAGGAGAGTGTGTGTAACGTGCCGTGCATTTCAACAACCTGCTTCGAGCCTGCGGCCTGGTGTAAACCGTCAATGTTTTGGGTGATGATGGTATTCTGATAGCCGGCACATTCAAATTCGGCCAGGGCGTCATGCGCCGGGTTGGGTTGCGCCTTGAAGATCTGGCTGGCCAGTGGGCGAAACCAATTGAAGAATCTTTCAGGGGCTGTGCGAAACGTACTGAGCGATGCGATCTCCATCGGCTCATCGCGGGACCATAAACCTGATCCCTCTGAACGAAAGTCGGGGATGCCGGATGGAGTGGAAATGCCCGCCCCGGTCAACACAACTACGCGCCTGGCTTTGCGGAACAATTCCGCCGCATCATCAAGTGCAGTCTGTCGTGATGCGGCGGACAGGGTCATCGCGGCAGGGCCTCGCGTTCGGTAATGAACTCTACAAGTTTATTAACCTGTCTCGATGTCAGACTTTCCGGCTGGCATATGATTGCCGGGGTTTGCAGGCGCGTGGCTTGCACGAACAGTTCAGGGGCCGGGGTTAATGTGCCAATGATCTGATGATCCAGTTTGGTTTGGACCTGTCTGGAGGGTAACTGCGTGTCGGAACGAAAACGGTTATTCAATACCACATTGACAGCCTTTTTATTAACACCCATGGATGCAATATCCTCGATCAATGCTTTGGTATGGGTGATCGTATTCGGCGAGCCCTCCAATACAACCAAAATTTCATTGCAATAGGGCAGTACCTTTTGGGCATATGGTTGAATGCCTACACCCAGATCCAGTATAACGAAGCGCGCCAGACCAGCCAGAGTGGATAAGGTTGTTTCGTAATTGGATATCTGACTGATCAAGTGCATATCACGGGGGCGATCAGACGCAAGCAGGAACTTTAATCCTGACCCGTGATTCGTAAGCGCCTCACTTACTTTGGCGGATGTGATTTCAGATGTTTTGTTCATACTCAATAGATCAACCAGTCCCTTGGCGGCAGTGACACCCATTTCAAGCGCCATTGTGCCCTGCCCAGGTGCCATCTCTGCCACGATCACTTCACTTTTTGTGCGGTTAAGCAGGCCGGCCGCCAGATTCACCGCCAGGGTTGTCACGCCCAAACCGCCGCGCGGGGCTAGAACGCCGATCACATAACCCTGGCTATCGCCTGCAGCGGGACTCTTAACAGATTTATTGTCACTAACGCGCGCTAACAGGGTTTTTACACGGGCTTGCAACTCGGAGGGGTGCGTTGGCTTCGTCAGATAATCGTTCACACCCACCTCGAAACCGGTCACCTTATCATCCAATTGGGTTTTGGCTGTGAACATCAAAATGGGAATATTTACTGTGGCTGGATTTTGCCTTAATCGGCGCGTGACTTCGTAGCCATCCATATCCGGCATCATCACATCGAGCAGGATCAAATCCGGGTCCTCCTCGAACGCTTTATCCAGGCCCTGTTGGCCATTGGTTGCCGCGCTGATCTGATAGCCCTGGCGCTGTAGCATCAAACCCACCAGACGTAATGTATCGAGGTCGTCATCAACGATTAGTATTTTTTCACTCATAACAGATTTTTCCTTGATATTTATGGCAATAGTCTAGCATAAAGCCGTCGCAAGAGCAAGATAGCTGGCATCCCTGCTGGAGTTTTCACACTGCAAAAACTATTTATCGCGGATTCTGGAACGATCTGAAAAATGCAAATTTTCCAGTGTTTCCCATCAGGCAGTATAATCTTCCCCATGCAAAAACGAATTAAACCCATCTGGCTGATCCCGATTTTAATTTTATTAGGCGTTGGCATCTTTTTGCTGCCGCCCGTATACAGTCGTGCCATGCCGCGGATTGATGGTTGGCTTTCGAACGTCAAATATCTTATCAACCCGCCAGACGAAGCCATCTTCCAACCTGCGCAACAATCCATCACACCCACCGGCGCGATTGGGACAATTCCTACTCAACCAGCCTCGCCCACACCCGCGCAGGCTTCCACTCCCAGACCCGGACCTACACTCACACCAATGATCACGACTACGCCTCTGCCTGCCACGGTTAACCTGAAAGGTTTCCGCTACGAGGACCAGTTGAACCGTTGGAACTATTGCGGTCCCGCTAATTTGAGTATGGCTTTGAATTATGTGGGCTGGGATGGCAACCGCGATATCGTTGCCAAAGCGATCAAACCCGGGATCCAGGATCCCAAGCTGGACTTTATCCAGCAAGGCCGATCCGATGTAAACGTCATGCCCTACGAGATGGTGGATTTCGTCAATGAACAGACGGAGTTCCGCGCCCTATCCCGTCTTGGAGGCGATGTTGAGTTGGCCAAGCGACTGGTTGCTGCGGGTTTCCCTTTCATCGCTGAAAAAGGCTATTACGAAAAAGATTACTCCGGCAAGATCGCCTGGCTGGGGCATTATCAATTCGTCACAGGCTATGATGATGCCAAACAAGTTTTGATCGTTCAAGATACCTGGAACGACGGACCAAATTTCCCGATTGCATACGAAGAGTTCATGACGAGTGAAGCCTGGCTTTCGTTCGATAATATCTTTATTGTGGTCTACCCGCTTGAACGTGAACAGGAACTGTTAAACGTGCTGGGTCCTTACGCCGATGAGGCCTGGGCAGCGCGCCATGCCTTGAGTGTTGCCGATGAACACATTCGCGAATCAAGCGGCATTGATTTATTCTTCGCCTGGTTCGCCAAAGGGACGAGTCATGTTGCCTTGCTGGAATATGTGGATGCGGCAACTGCCTACGATCAGGCTTTTGCTGTTTATAATGAAATTGGGGAGGATGATAAACAACGCCCATACCGCATGATGTGGTATCAAACCGGACCCTACTGGGCATACTTCTATGCCGGTCGTTATCAGGATGTCATCAACCTTGCGGATCTCACGTTGACCGAAACGATCTCCAAACCCACCATTGAGGAAAGCATCTACTGGCGCGGCCGCGCAAAATATATGATCGGGGATACCCCGGGCGCAGTCGCTGATTTTCGTGAGACTCTAAGATTACATCCCAACTGGCCTCCCGCCATTCAAGCCATGCAGGATTTGGGAATTCAGCCGTAACAAAAGTAACACCGGTGGTTGAGTAGTGACGCCTCGCGCCACATATCGAAACCACTCGTAAGTAAAATACTTTGGTTAGTGGTGGTTTCGATACGATGGCAGACAAGCATCGCCATCTACTCAACCACCGGATTATTTATAAAAACATGAGAATCCTCCACTTCGCTGACGCACACATTGACATGGCAAACTACGGACGCCATGACCCCGAAACGGGACTACCGCTGCGCGTCCTTGATTTTCTCAAGTCGCTGGATACGATCGTGGACGCGGCGATCTCCGAAAAAGTGGACATGGTCATCTTTGCGGGTGATGCCTATAAAGACCGCTCGCCCGCGCCGACGTTTCAGCGTGAATGGGGCCGGCGCATCATGCGACTCTCACAGGCGAAGATCCCCACTTTGCTTCTGGTGGGTAATCACGATATCTCGCCTGCATCAAGACGCGCCCACGCTATTCAGGAATTCAAGACATTACAAGTCCCTTTTGTGCTCGTGTTGGATGAACCCTGTTTTTTGAAACCCGAAAATTTATGGGACTTGCCAATACAGGTCATTGCCATGCCGTGGATCACGCGTTCGGGCTTCATGGCCGCGACAGGCGAGACCAATTCAACCGAAGCCTTCTCACGCATCGAGGAGAATATTGGAGAGTTAATTGAAGGCTGGCTCGAAGAGACTGATCCGTCTCTGCCGATCATTCTCACAGCGCACGCCTCTATTGAAGGTGCGAAGTATGGCGGCGAACGACTTGTGATGTTGGGAAATGACCTTGTGCTTTCAGGCAGTTTGGTAAAGAATAAAAAATTTAGTTATGTGGCCATGGGGCATATCCACAGGCCGCAGGATGTGAATCAAGACCAACAACCGCCTGTCATTTATCCCGGCTCCATCGAGCGCGTCGATTTTGGCGAAGCGAAGGAAGATAGATGCTTTGTCATTGCTCATATTGAAAAAGGCGTGGACACAAAAGTTGAATGGCGAAAACTCGAAGGGACGCGTCCGTTCGTTGAGTGCCGCGCCGTTCTCAGTTCCAGTGAGAACGTGACCGAGATGCTTAAGTCTGCGTTGCCCAAAGACATGTCCGGTGCGATCGTTAAATTCGTGGTGGAATATCCAAAAGAATTGGATACATTGATTGATGACGCCGCTTTACGAAAATATGCCGGGCAGGCGTTTGAGTTTCATCTGATAAAGAAACCGAAAGTGGAGTCACGCGTCCGCATCCCCGAGGGACAGGTGGTGAGCAGCCTCAGTCCGCTTGATCTGCTTGAGCAATATTTTGATGTGGCAAAAGTGAATGATAAGGACGATCTCCAAAAACTCGCGCAGGAAATTATTTCAACTAACAATGAATAAATAAAACTGGCATGCAATATTAAAGGTGTTTGAGGCGGAATTTGAAAACATTTTATACGTTGATCGTTACGCAAACATTATCGTTGCTTGGCAGTCGCATGACTTCGATTGGGGTGGGGATGTGGGTCTTTGCAGAAACCGACAGGACATCTCCCTTGCTTTTGACATCCTTCTTTAATGAACTACCCGGGATGCTGGCGGGAAGTCTCGCAGGTGTTGTGGTGGATCGTTGGGATCGCCGCTGGGTGATGATACTTTCGGATGCAGGGCAGGCAATTGGTTCATTATTATTGATGATAAGTTTTCTTTCCGGGCGTTTTGAAATCTGGCATCTTTATGGGGTTGCCTTCCTGCAAGGCATATTTGCTACATTTCAGGGACCTGCCGAACGTGCGGCGACAACCACGTTGGTTCCCGAAACTCAACGCGAACGCGCGAACGCCATCAAAGAGACATCTTTTCCTTTAGCAGGAATCATTGCTCCCGTGCTGGCTGGTGTACTGTATGCAAGCGTTGGGATTACTGGAATCGTCCTCGTTGACTTGACGACGTTTCTTGCGGCTGTGACTGTGGTCAACTTTCTTCACATTCCGCCTCCCAAACGGACCGATGAGAGTCACTTATTTACTGGCGGCTTCTGGAAAGAGGCATCTGGCGCGTTCAAGTATCTTGCCAGCCGAAGAGTTTTGCTTGTTGTTGTGCTTTATATGGCGTTCATTAACTTCATGTTGAATGGTCCTCTTGAATTGACATTGCCGTACCTGATTTTGACCACGGGCAGTGAGAAGCTGGCTGGCAATATCATGGGCGTAATGAGTTTGGGAGCATTCGCGGGTGCATCTTTGATCGCGGTGTGGGGCGGGACTCGTCCGCGTATGAACACGTTGATTGCTGGTTTGCTGTCGGCAGGGGTGATGTTTCTCTTCTATGGTGTTTTCCGGATGCCCATTTTGCTTGGTATATCCTTGTTCCTGATCGTGATGCCTTTGCCGATCATGCAGACTATGTACATGTCCATTCTGCAGGTCAAGTCACCACCCGATTTGCAGGGACGCGTGTTTGCACTGGTTGATCAACTGGGATATATCGGCTCAACGGCCTCTTTTGCGTTGACGGGTTATCTTGTGGATCACGTCATTAACCCGTCGGTGGGGACTCAGGCCTGGGTTGTGTTTCAGCCTCTCGTGGGGAATGATGCGGGCGCAGGGATTGGATTGGTCGAGGTTATAACGGGGAGCATCATTCTGGTTGTGACAGTCGGGGTCTATTCATCAGCTTCCATACGCGATCTGGAAATTAATCTGCCTGATTTTGAAGCGGCCACCAAAGATTAATTCCAGTTTGACTCGCTTGTGTTCTTGTTGTAGACTACATCAAATCCTTTTCCACGAGGTCAGTATGTCCAAAGAACATTCACGTTACCGTTGGTTTGTACTTGCTGTATTTTTCTTCTTCACTCTTTTACATCAAACAGACAAATTGATGATCGGTTCTTTGCAGGTGCAGATCAGCAATGATTTTCAGCTAAATAACACCCAATGGGGGACGATCAATTCATTGGCGCTGGCTGTTGCCACCTTCCTTTACCCGATTTGGGGCTATTTATTTGACCGTTTCGCCCGCACCAAGTTGATCGCATTGGCTTCTTTTGTATGGGGCGCGACCACCTGGTTGAATGCCATCGTGCGTACGTATGGCGGTTTTCTGGTCACGCGCGCTTCCACGGGTATTGATGATTCATCATATCCCGGCATTTTCACATTGATCGCTGATTATTTCGGACCGAACTTGCGCGGTAAAGTGTTCGGTATTTTACAGCTTGCACAACCGCTTGGTTATTTGGTGGGTATGATCCTGGCATTAATTGTCGCACCCATGTTGCCAGGCGGCTGGCGTTCTGTGTTCTACATCACCGGCTCGCTGGGATTGGTGCTCGCGTTGATCATCTACTTCGGTGTCAAGGAAATGCCGCGTGGCCAGGCGGAACCTGAGTTTGCGAATATGCCTGAAATGCAAACTTTCAAATTCTCATGGGCAGAAGTTATAGAGATTTTCAAAAAGAAAACCATGTGGTTCATTTTTTTACAGGGTTTCGCGGGCGTCTTTCCATGGAATGTGATCACATTCTTCTTCTTCGGTTATCTTGAAAAGGAACGTGGTTACGATGGCAATAGTATCCTCTTCACGATGGCTCCTGTCATCCTCATTCTCGCGGCAGGATACTTTGTTGGTGGCGCACTCGGCGATATGGCATTTAAACGCACCAACAAGGGACGCATCATTGTTTCCAGTACAGGCGTTTTGCTTGGCGCAGTCTTTATGTACTTTGCCCTCACCACACCCATAGAAGCCCGCAATCAATTCTTCGTGCTGATGTGCCTCACTGCGCTCTTCATGCCGCTCTCCTCTGCGAACGTCACCGCGACGGTGTACGATGTCACTGTGCCCGAAGTCCGCTCAACAGCGCAGGCAGTGGAATATTTCATCGAGAACGCGGGTGCGATCACAGCGCCACTCCTCACCGGTATTATCGCCGATGCCTTTGATCTGCAGACTGCCATCCTGCTTATATGCACGATCGCCTGGGGCTTGTGCTTCCTCTTCTATCTCGGCGCGATCTTCACGATCGATAAAGATACGCTTCATCTCCGCAGCCAAATGGTGGAACGCGCAAAATCAATGTAAACCTCATCGGCGGATTCCTGCTTTTTTAATCGCGCATTGTAAAACAGAAACCTTTGGGATTGATTTTTCATAACATAAAATGTACAGAACGTATTCTAAGGAACTGGCATGATGGATGATTCTGTTGGGTTGATACTAAAAGCTATTCGTTTTTCGGCTGAGAAGCATAACGATCAAAGGCGAAAGAATGCCAGATCGTCACCTTATATTAATCACCCCATTCAGGTGGCTGAAACACTGTGGACTGTTGGGGATGTCCGCGATTCGGCCTTGCTTGTCGCTGCCATCCTGCACGATACCATTGAAGATACTGCCACCACCTCGGAAGAAATTCGAGAAAATTTTGGTGAGGAAGTCCTCGCATTAGTTCTCGAGGTGACCGATGACAAGAGCCTGCCGAAGCAGGTTAGGAAGCAATTGCAAGTTGAGAATGCGCCGCATAAGACTCGAAAGGCAAAACTTCTTAAGCTTGCAGATAAGATCAATAATCTGAATGATATTATAAAATCCACGCCATCAAATTGGAGCCTGGAGCGCAAACAGGAATACCTGTTGTGGACTGAAAAAGTCGTGGCTGGTTTACGAGGGTCAAGCCCGAAATTAGAAAGTTATTACGATGCTGTCTTGGCAAAAGGAAAGCGCTCCTTGGGGTTAGAGTAGGAATTTCATTCAATTTATATCAAAGACCAACAGTACTCCCGCACTTTGTAATAGATTTTTGAGTTCTTTTGACAGTAAATCACAAACGAGCAGGGTGGTATAATTTTGCCGCTGATTGCTTGCCGTTTACATCATAAACAAGTTGATTTATCAAATAAATTTATGAGTTGAAGTTCAGATACGAAATAAATATATGCGGCACTGCGTAATTTCGCACAAACGTGCTTTTATCGAAGGAGAACGACATGTCCGGTCATTCAAAATGGTCAACCATCAAACGTAAAAAAGGCGTTGCCGATGCCAAGCGCGGCGCAATATTTACGCGTCTTGCGCGTGAGATCGTCATTTCTGCGCGCGAAGGCGGCAGTGATATCGATTCAAATTTCCGCTTGCGGCTGGCGGTGGATAAAGCCCGTGCGGAGAACATGCCCAAGGATAATATCGAGCGTGCCATTAAACGCGGTGCCGGTGAAGACAAAGATGGCACAGTTTTTGAAGAGATTACCTTCGAAGGCTACGGTCCGCATGGCTCAGCTCTCATGGTCACATGCGTCACCGATAATCGCAACCGCACCGTACCGGACATGCGGCATGCCTTCAGCAAATATGGCGGCAACATGGCCGAGCCGGGCGCAGTCGGCTGGCAGTTTGACCGCAAAGCATATTTTGCTTTCCCCTCCAATGAATTGTCTTTTGATAAAGCGTTCGAGCTTGGCATCGAAGCTGGCGCCGACGATGTGGTGGATGTCGATGAAACTGTTGAAATTTACGCCCCCGTAGAATTATTCAAAACCGTCGCGGATGCATTGCATAAGGCAAAAGTTCACACGCAGGAAGCTGGCTTGCGCATGGTTCCCAAACAGGAAATCGAACTCGATGTGGAATCAACCTTGAAATTCATGAAGATGGTGGAAGCCATCGAAGAACTTGACGATGTGCAGGATGTCTTCCACAACGTCAAAGTTTCAGACGAGGCCCTGGCCACCCTCGAAGCTGCCTAGTTTATTCAGACTTCGGAAGTCTCAAAGACTTCCGAAGTCTATTTAACAAGATGACTCTTGCATTAGGAATTGACCCTGGTACTGCCACCACTGGCTACGGACTCGTCCGCCTCACGCGTGACGGGGAACTGGTCGCGGTTTCCCATGGCATTCTCTCCACTCCAAAAGACGCCACCTCAGCCGCGCGCCTTGAAATGCTTTTTGACCAGCTCAATAACCTCCTAAAAGAACACAAACCCGATACTGCCGCTGTTGAAAAATTATTCTTTCAAAGCAATGTCAAGACCGCCCTCGCAGTGGGACAAGCCCGCGGTGTGATCATGCTCTGTTTGCAAAAAGCAGGCATCGAACCTTTTGAATATACTCCGAACGAAGTCAAACAAGCTGTTGCTGGCTACGGTGGAGCTGATAAAAGACAGGTACAGGATATGGTGCGCACCTTGCTGCAACTCGACTCCATCCCCAAGCCTGATGATGCCGCCGATGCGCTGGCGATCGCGATCACGCATTTGAATACCAAAAGATATGAATAATTAAACACAAAGGACACCAAGGGCACTAATGGACAAATCAATTGGATTTCGTGCAATAAAAAGTCGATTTTTCCTGCATCAACGGTTGGATTGTACGAACTTGATTTGTTTCGTCTATAAGGTTGGACAAATAATGACTGAATAGCCCATCCACAGATTTTCTTTGTGTACTTTGTGCCCTTTGTGGTTAAAGGGGTTAAAATAGAACCATGATTGCAACCCTCCGTGGAGAAATCTCCCAGATCGAAGAGAATGCCCTCATCATCGAAGTGGGTGGTGTGGGAATGCGCGTCTTTGCCCCTGCGCCGTTACGGACGCGCCTTAAAGTTGGCGAGGTCGCGTTTTTGTTCACACATCTTGTCGTGCGCGAAGATGCGTTGACGTTATATGGTTTTGAATCACAAACTGACCGGGATCTGTTCAACATACTACTTGGGGTCGATGGGGTAGGTCCGCGCGTCGCGCTCTCCGTGTTATCCACCATGACATTGGA
>Ga0180069_1000045_pt1 | contig 28248 bp, 28 predicted proteins | sample EasRivERM_16_10D_2_FD_121793 | JGI IMG/M metagenome (GOLD analysis project Ga0180069, IMG submission 121793) | Soil microbial communities from meander-bound floodplain in the East River, Colorado, USA - East River metaG ERMLT231B'_16_10D | ecosystem: Environmental > Terrestrial > Soil >...
GACTGACCCACAGGTATTGGCAATAATCCAAGCGGCTGAGTGTTTGGGTTTTGGGCCTCATACTCCCTAACTTATCGGCTTTTCGCCGCTTCGTCAACTACTCAGTTTTGCGTAAGTCCTATCTAATTTGTTTGGCGATCACATCCAACCTGATCGTTTTTGCCCATGTCAGCACTGCCGGAACAGATGTTGTCCTGCTGTAGCTGTAAATTGGTTGAATGTGTAAATTAGCAAATCCCATAGCTTCTCCTTTTCATGCCCCCAAAGTTTAACAATACAGACTTAAAGGCACATCAAGAATGATTTAAGAGTTGGTTAACGATTTCCGTTGTTAAATTCACAAGAGCCCGGGAGGAGACCGAGCTCTTGTGAAGAGGAGAGATTCGTTGTTCCGCTGGAAAACTTACCGCAAACGCTTCGTAACTCTTACCCGCTGGCACAGGAAGACACGCCGCTTTTGCACTGTATCCATCGCGAAAACAACCAGCAAACCAAACACCATCAAAAGGAGGAGAATTTCCATGCCCCTAGGATAGCACGGACTCATCCATCTGTGCTTTACAGCGGGTTTGCCAACACAAAACAATTATGCAAATGCTAATTTGCAGGAATCAAAAAATAGAACGTGCTGCCTCGCCCTTCAACACTCTCCGCCCAGACCTTGCCCCCATGCGCTTCGATGATATGTTTCGCAATCGACAAGCCCAAACCCGTCCCAGTCCCCGTTCTGGATTTATCGACTCGATAGAAACGTTCAAAGATTCTGGAGACATCCTCCGCTGGGATTCCGATTCCTGAATCTCGAACTGCGAATCTTACTAAGCCGTTACTTGATTCTGCTCCGAGAACCACTTCGCCCCCTGCACGCGTGAATTTGACCGCGTTGTGGATCAAGTTAACCAGCACCTGTTCCAATCTTTGCGAATCTATTTTTAATTTTGGCAAGTCGTCCGCGCACTCCACACGCAGACTTAATCCCGCGCGCTCAACTTGTAGTTGCATTCGCCTTGAGGCAGAGTCAAGCAGATCGCAAGCCGCGACAGGTTTGATGTCCAGAGTGAGGCGACCTGATTCGATGCGCGAGAGTTCGAGGAGTTCAGTCACCATTTGAGTCAACGCATCCACTTCAATTTGGATCTGGTCAATAAAACGACGCGCGGCGGGCGGGTCATCCAGCGCGCCATCCTGCAGTGTTTCAGCAAGGGCCTTGAGGGAGGCAAGCGGCGTGCGAAGTTCATGTGACAAGTTGCTGACAAAGTCGCGTCGCACGGTTTCGAGACGGCGCACGCGCGTGAGATCCTGTACAAGCAAAAGGCTTCCGCTTGAATGTGAGTCTGGGATGACAATAAGTTGTAAAAATTGATGTCGTGTGGGAATCTCCACCGATTCGCTTTGCAGTTCGCGTGTTTGGATGCAACGCCGCCAGGCTTCCACAAGTTGATGGTTGCGAATGACTTCCGTAAGACTACGGTTGATCGGGTTGGAGGTTTGGAAGAGTGTGCCCGCGGCGGGATTCGCAAATTGAATGATACCCTGTGAATCAGCAATGAGCACGCCATCAGTTATTTGATCAAGGACGGTGGCAAGGCGGGCGCGCTCGGATTCGAGAGTCGAATGTCGAACGTCAAACGTCGAAATGATGGATGCGATTGAACTGGATAGATTTTCGAGTTCTTTTATATCGGTGAAAGATTGATCTGGCTGTTGTCGAATACTGCTGGCATACTCATCCACTTCACGACGCAGTTTGTAATACCGCCGCGCATACCACGCGGCAATAATGAGGGCGATGATTGTGAAAACGATGGTGTAGTTCATGATCGGTAATTTGTAATTCGTAATTTACCAATTAAGAATTACTTTTTCATTTACCCTTCAAACCTATATCCCCCGCCTCTCACAGTAACAATGCGCGTCGGGCTACTCGAGTCCTCTTCGATCTTTTGTCTCAGCCATCTTACATGCACGTCCACTGTGCGGCTATCACCGATAAAGTCCCAGCCCCAGACGCGTTCAAGGATGAATTCGCGCGAAAGCATCTTGCCCTTATGTTCGGCAAAGAAAAGCAGTAGTTGATATTCCTGCGGCTTGATGGGGAGTGGCTCGTTGTCAAAAATCACTTCCTGGCGGGTGAGATTAATGACGAGATTCCCGAACGTCAATTTTTCATGTTGTTTTTCAGGCGTGGCCTTGGCGAGTTCTTCGTGCAACATACGCGTCCGGCGCAGTTGCGCTTTGACGCGTGCCATCAGTTCGCGCATGGAGAAGGGTTTGGTGAGGTAATCATCTGCACCCATCTCAAGACCGACCACTCGGTCAATTTCATCGTCTCGGGCGGTGAGCATGAGGATCGGAGTTGACATCTCCTTGCGCAGGATGCGTGCCACTTCGAAGCCATCCAGTTCGGGGAGCATAATATCCAGTATGATGAGGTCGGGCTTTAAGTTTCGGGCGGATTCAAGCGCGGTGCGGCCATCACCAACGGCTTCAACGGTAAAACCGTCCTTTTTCAGGTTATAGGTGAGAGTGTCACGTAAAGCGGGTTCGTCTTCAACGACCAGAATGGTTTCAGGCATATTTGTTAACAAACTATACCATAAGAAATTTTTGACCAAGTTAATATCCTGTTAATGGATTCGTAACACTGGATTGCGATGGCAATGGTATTCTTATGCTGTCTATTGTAAAATTAGACCGTTCTCCCTCGTCAACTACACACCATGGCAAAAGAATTCTACTTCTCCTGGCAATGGGACATCAAATCATCACCCGAAGCGATCTGGCCCTTCGCATCGGATACCAACCGCTTTAACCGCGACACCGGTCAGCCTGAAATTGAGTTGATTGACAACCTGATGGGCACGAAACATGCGCGCATGAAGATCCCAATCATCAGGGTGGAATGGGAGGAGGAACCCTTTGAATGGACGTATCCGTATTCGTTTGGAATTGTCCGCACATACAGTAAAGGTCCAATTGACGAAATGCGCGTGCAAGCGAATTTTGATCCGCTCACGGAGGGCGGCACACACATCACCTATCAAACATGGATGACGACAAGCAACATCCTGGCGCAGATTGGTATTCCATTTGCGATCGGTGTGATTGCGAAGCGCAGATTCGAAAAAGCCTTCCGCTTGTATGATCGCATCGCAAAGAGAAGTGGCATGTTGTTCGAGTCCTCGCATCCGCGTGGATTAAGTTTTGGGGGCCGCGCCCGCTTCAAATCGCAGAGTGAAGCGGTGATCAGTCAAGGCACAGATCCGTCACTCATTGCGCGTCTCGAAGAATTTTTCAATCAAGCCGATGAATTATCCCTCCAGCGCATTCGACCCTACGCGCTTGCCGACCATTGGCAAGTGAACCGGCGCGCGGTGCTTGAAATGTTTTTGCGTGCCACTCGTGCGGGCATTCTCGATATGTATTGGGACTTGCTTTGCCCTTCCTGCCGCGGCACAACCGAGGGTCACACCAATCTCGCGGAAGTGCATGGAGCATCGCATTGTAGTTCGTGTCAGATCGATTTCACTGTAAATTTTGATCACAACATTGAGGTGGTGTTCAGACCGAACCCATCGGTGAAGATTGTTGAATTCAACGCGGCGTTTTGTGTGGGCAGCCCGCAAATGCAGCCGCACGTTTTTATGAACCAGACCATTTCGGCGTTGCATCCATTGCCTGTGCCGCTGCAGCTTGAACAGGGACGTTACACCCTGCGCGCTTCGAACGTGCCCGGCTCGCTTTCTTTATTTGCGGATGTGGATGGGGATGAGAAAGTGGATATCCGCGCGACTCAATATGGATTGCCCCTCGAAGGAGGACACGTCTCGCTTCATCCCACCCTCAACCTGATCAATGCTACGGAGGCTGAGTCTACCTTTACACTTGAGCGCACCACCTGGAGTGACCAGGCCGCGACCGCCGCAGATGTGACGGCATTACAAGTCTTCCGCGATCTTTTCGCGACCGAGGTTGTAAGAGCCGGAGAAGAGATTTCGATCGGTTCCGTCGTGTTGATGTTCACAGACTTGCGTGACTCGACGCGCATGTATCGCAGGATTGGCGATGCGTCCGCCTTTGGGCGTGTGCGCGAGCATTTTGAAATTTTGGAGAAAGCAGTCGCGGAGGAAGGTGGCGGGATCGTGAAGACGATGGGCGATGCAGTGATGGCGACTTTCCGTCAGCCCATCAGTGCGTTGAAAGCCGTTTGGAAGGCGCAATCCGTCATCGCAGAACGCGGTGAACCCATGTTATGGCTCAAGGTTGGTCTGCACAAAGGTCCATGTATCGTTGTGAACTTGAATGATCGTTTGGATTATTTCGGTTCGACCGTCAACATTACCGCGCGCCTGCCGAACTTTTCACAAGGTGGCGAGTTGATTTTCACAGACACGTTTTATGAAGACCCAGAGATTCGGGATTTCATCGCACGAAACATTCCGCCCAGTGCGTTGAGTAAGTTTTCCGGTGACTTGAAGGGTTTCGATGAGCCCTTTACGATGTGGAAGTTAAGGGTTTAAAGGCTGGAAAGTTTGCATGTTAGCAGGTTGATTTTCTTCGATCTGTTAACTTTCTAACGCTTCTTGATTCGCAAAACTTCGTTACTGTTGAATGGGAAATTTAATTTAGCTGAATCCAGCGTCATCACTTTGCTGTTCGCGAAAAAACCAAAATCGAAATTCGTTTCGTCACCTGCTTTTTTGCCGGGGATAGGCATCAAGCGTGCAGTAAGCGGTTTGTCGAGTCGCAAGGCTAACGCACATAAATCAAGTAACAATGGCACGAGTTGTTCAGCCGTTGTATCACCCGGTAGCGGAATCGTATCCAACCCTGTTCCGCAAACAACGGAATAAAGCAGAATATCTTTGATCGTAAGTGTTCCCTCAGCGGCGCGCTTCGCAAGGACAGAGTCCTCAAGCACCGGTTGCATGAATCCGCTGAAGCCGGTGTGAGGGAAGTTTGCACGGTCAATGGCTTCAGTCAATATCGCCGCGGCCGCGAGGGAGCCGTGCAGTCCAATTTTGGGAATACCCATTTTTTCAACCGCATTACCGAGTGAATGTGCATCATCTGGGAAGGGGGCGAGGGAGAAATCGATTCCGTAGAATTTCATCCGTAAAGATTTTGCAATTTCAGCAAGTTTCTTTCCATGCTTTTCGATTTCACCGATTAGATTATTTCTGCCTTCTTCAATGCTTCTCGCGTTCTCAAAAGCTTGAACCGCCAAATCCGCGGACTCGGTTGCGATTGCAAAAGCAGGTTTATCCTTATCATGATATGCCGCAGGGAAGAACGGCGCACCTGCTTTGACATTTGCCAGCGCGGCGAATTGCAAGTTGGCAAATCCGTTCGGCTCGATCGTTGCACAATTGACGATGATCTCTGCGCATGCGCGTACCGAGGCGAGATAAACTCTGGAGTCGGACAGCTTACTGGCTGTTTTACCCGCCATCATGCCGCTAAAGAAAACGTTTTTCGATACGAAGATCGCATCGGGAATCACTTCATAGCTGTGCGGCATTTCCGGCAATGCAGGTCCAAGCGAGACATATCCAATATTGAGTTGTTGCGCGATGTCCGCGATCTGACTGGTATATTCCGGCAACTTGTTGATATTTTCAGCGCTCAATAATTTTGGAAATGGAATTGTTGCCAGCCGTACCGTCTGCACTTCATAGCCTGCGGCTTCATACGCAGATTTAGCATTCGATAGAAACTTTCCAGCCCTGCGAAGAACCTTTTCATCCAATGGATATTTGAGATTGCAAAAGTAAGTGATTGAGCGGATTTTCATTTTTCCTCGTTGAAACGTTTAGACGTTCAAACGTTGTCTGACCACCTCAAACATCAGCACGGACCCTGCCACGCCCGCATTGAGTGATTCAACATTCCCTGCCATCGGGATGGATATCTTGTGCATTGCAAACTTCCGCGCTTCCTCGCTTGCGCCTTCGGCTTCGCCTCCAACGATCAAGGCTAATGGCGTACGCAAATCACTTTCCCAGCAGGATTTTCCATCCATGTCTGCGAGGTAAACATCCAAACCATTGGTTTGTGCTTCGATTTCATCCCATGTCAGCGAATGGATCGGCAACCGAAAGTGTGCGCCCATCCCTGATCTAACAACTTTCGGCGCGAAGGCATCGGTTGTTTCAGGAGGAAGGAAAACAGCCTGTACGCCAGCTGCCGAAGCAGTTCGCAAGAGCGTTCCGAGATTCCCTGGGTCACGGATTTGATCGGGGATGAGGATGAAATTGAGTGAATCAGGAATTGGTAGATCGGTGAATTCAAGAACGGCAAGAATACCCTGCGGAGTTTCGGTCTCGCCGACTTTTTGCAGAAGGTCACCTGCCACTTCTTCCACATCAACGCGATGGGCGGTTAAAACTTTGATCAAGTCCTGACCGCGCTCGCTCAGACCGTCGCTGAATAAAACAAATTGAAATTGCCAGCCGGCTGTCACGGCTTCTTCGATCAGACGCACACCCTCAATGAGAAATGCGTTGGCTTCACGACGTTCTTTTGGACGTCCAAGTAATGCACGGACAAGCTTTAGTTTTGGATTTTGGTTTGATGTAATCATGGGTAATGGTGAATGGATTATGGAGAAGTGTGGAGTTCCGTTATCCCTGCTCCAACCTCCATTGATTTATGAATGCGTCCACTGTGGATTGATCGAATAATACAATACGAACTTGTTGTAGCTTTGCTGTTGGATTGTCAACAAAGTATTTCTTAATTGATGAAAAGATAATTCCTGCAGCACGGTCTTTCGGGAAACCAAAAATGCCTGTTGAGATCGCGGGTAGTGCCATCGAAGAACACTTCAATTCATCAGCAACGCGCAAGGAACCTGTCACAGCCTCGGATAATTTTTTGTCCTCGTCGCCGTCGCCCCAGATGGGGCCCACAGCGTGGATCACGTATTTCGCAGGCAGCAGCCCGCCCGAGGTCCACGCGGGACGCGAGTGGGGGACAGTTCCGTGATGGCGAATCCAGGCATCCGATTCTTTTTGAATCACCTGTCCGCCCTTCCTTGAAATTGCCCACGCAACTCCGCCGCCATGTTGCAAATGTTCGTTCGCCGCGTTGACAATCGCATCCACTTTTTCGGTTGTGATGTCACCTTGAATGATTTGAAGCGTTTGACCTGTTGATAGAACGTGCTCGGTGAGAACAGTATTCATGCAATTATTTTACCCCGTTAAAGTTGCAGGTCACGCTTCAAGCGTGACCTGCATAATTTACTTCGTTATTGCGATCACAGCGGCAAAAGCCTTCGGGTCGCGGATTGCCATGTCGGATAACATCTTGCGGTTGAGTTCGATGCTCGCCTTCTTGAGCGCTGCCACCAATTTGCTATAGGTGGTGCCATTCAGGCGGGCCGCGGCGTTGATGCGGGCGATCCATAACTTGCGCAGATCGCGTTTGCGTACACGACGATCACGAGTTGCGTACCAGAGGCTCTTGAGCATTGCCTCGTTGGCTCGCTTGAACAGGCGGTTCTTTGCGCCGCGCTGTCCCTTTGTGATCTTCAAAATTTTCTTGTGACGTAAGTGCCCTTGCGGGCCTCCCTTAACACGAGTCATTCTTTATCTCCTGCAAACTCGCGGGCGTCGGCGGGTCACGCCAGTTGTGAACACCCGAAAGCCGCAACTAAAATTGATTACGACATTCGATGGCGGGCTAACCCGGCCCCTACTTATTCCATATTCGGCGCAAGACGCTTGATGCGCTTGATGATCTTGCGACCCATTACGGGCTGCATTTCGCTCAAGTTCGCCTTTGTGCGCTTTGAGGTGCGTCGGCGTAAATGGCTCTTACCGCCTTTCGTGCGCACAACTTTGCCAGAACCGGTCAGGCGAAAACGTTTTGAAGTCGCCTTGTGGGTCTTTAGCTTGGTTTTTCCAGCTTTTGCTTTGCGGGGCATTGCTGATTTCTCCTTTCAGACAAAATACACAGTGCTGTGTTTATTCCAGACCATGACTTTATATCCTTATCTCGATAACATCATGGGAGTGGTAACTTTTGCTATAGACAGCAAACCGCGGGACTAAATTCATCACCCGCGGACTTTCAACATCTTTGGGACTTGCCTAAGCTTCAGCGCTCGCTTCTTTCTCAGCCGGAGCCTGCTCGCTCTTCTCTTTCTTTTTCACGGTGCCTTTATTGGGTGCCAACACTACGAGCATCGTGCGACCTTCCATTTGTGGAGACTGCTCCACGATGCTGACATCCGCCAGCGCCGCAGCGATCTCTTTCAGATCTTCGAGCGCGATCTCGGGATAATCCATTTCGCGGCCACGGAACTTGATCGTCACGCGGACTTTATTGCCCGCCAATAACCAGCGGCGGGCGTCGTCCACTTTAAAACCGCGGTGTGCTTCATTTGTTTTTGGTCGCAGGCGAATCTCTTTGACTTCGATCTTTGTCTGCGCTTTTTTGGCTTCGCGTTCCTTCTTGGCGCGCTCATAAATGAACTTGCCAAAATCCATCACGCGGCAAACTGGAGGGGCGGCGTTGGGGGATACTTCCACAACATCCATTTCGGCATCGCGGGCGATCTGCAAAGCCTGCTTCATGGACACCACACCGATATTCTCACCGTTGGGTCCAATCAAGCGGACTTCGGGAACCCGAATGCCTTCATTAACTCGAAATTCGTTGGCGCTTATAAGATACTCCTGTAATTACAAAAACAAATCCCAGCCTAAGGCTGGCTTTTTAGCGGGCGAATAATACCATGAGCGGGGGCGAATCGTCAACGAAATAGACCGTAAACGATCAAACTCCTCCGTCGTCCACGGTCTGAGGCTATTTTACACGATGCCACTCTTCAGTGGAACATCGATGAGGCTAAATTCGTTATGATCACAAAACTCATTTTTTTAGATGTACAGAATAAAAAGGAGAAATATGCTACAAAGATGGAAAATATTGGTTGGGTTGGTTTCTTTGGTTTTAGGGTCAATCGTTTGTGGAACCATGCCTTTAAACATTGATGTCGGTAATCAACCGGAGGTTACGGTAACGAAAACTTTGGTTTCGCCTCCCGACCCAATTCCGACAACCACACAAATTCCGGAAACAAATATGCCTACTCCATCGAGCGGGTCTCTTACATTGTTGGCGCTTCAAAATGCTCAATATCGTTCGCCCGATTGGGGAGAGTATCAACTGGTAGATGGAGTTTACTATCGCACGCCCACAGCCCCAGGCGAGTCAGCTGAAACCTATTTGACCCAACTTGATGAAAGATTCGTGACAGGCGATTTGAATGCAGACGGTGTAGAAGATGCCGTGGCATTTCTGCGGACTCAAAATGGCGGAACAGGACATTTCGTGGAATTGGTGGCTATGCTAAATCAAGGCGGGAATCCCTTCAATATTTCCACTGTTTATCTAGGAGATCGAGTTATCGTGGAATCTGTCCAGGTCGTGGATGGAGTGGTCACTCTAGGCATGCGCGTTCAAGGAGCGAACGACGGCATGTGCTGTCCCAGTCAATTGGAGACGTGGCAATTTCGATTAGAGAATAATCAGTTAGTTCGATTGCCCTAAAAAAGAAAACAGCGGAGCAATTGCTCCGCTGTTTTTATCTTACAGCTCTGACGCTCTTCTGGCAATTCATGGTCTACCCAACCTTTTCAGGTATCATCAGATATATATTGTGGAGGACAATCCTCTTCAAGGACCATGTGAACGAACAAAAAGCCATTCAACTGCTCAAAAGCGGCGACATTAGTGGACTAGAGTTTTTAGTTGCCTGCCATCAAGTTAAAGCTATTCGCACTGCTTATCTGATCACACGTGACCCTGGGCTGGCTGAAGATGTTGTGCAAGACTGTTTTATCCATGCATTTCGTGCCATACACGGATTCGACGAGACGCGCGCGTTTGAGCCGTGGTTCCTGCGGAGCGTGGTCAATGCTTCAGTGAAGATGATGCAAAGGTCGGCGCGGCAGGTTGAGGTTGGGGATGAAGCGGATGAATCCGTTTTGACGGAACTGGCCACAAGAGTTGAGTCGGTTGAATCACAGGTGGAGTCCATGGAAGTCCAAAACCGAATCTGGGATGTTATGCAGAAATTGTCGCCGAGGCAGAGAGCCGTGATCGTGCAAAGATATTTCCTGGGGATGAGTGAAAGGGAAATGGCGCAAGATTCGGGTTCGGCTGTTGGAACGGCGAAATGGATGCTGAGCACGGCGCGTGAACGCTTGGGCGGGCTGCTGGGAAGGAGCGAGGAATGAAACCCAATCGTATGAATGATGCACTTGAAAATATCGCTCGTCGCAGCATCCCGGAAAATACAAATATCTGGCCGCGTATCTCCGCGCGACTCGAAAGGAAATCTTTGATGCAATCCCTGCGTACACGGCCTATTTTGGTAATTATCCTTGCTATATTAACTTTCCTGTTGTTAAGTGGTGTCGTTTACGCAATAGGCAAAGCTACTGGTTTTGTTCCAGGTTTTGGTTTTACCTCAGGTGATGTCTATGTGTTAAACGCTCCTGTTGAAGCCAAAGAAAACGGGATCACATTGAGAGTGAAAAATGCTGTTTATGATGGCAGTAAGTTTTGGGTTGAAGTGAACGTGAGCGGACTTCCCAAGGGGTTGGATTTTTCTCAGTTGTCCGTCCTGTTGCCGAGTGGAGAAAAAATTCAACCTCAGTTTGGCAGTACTGCAACTGTTGAAAACAGTATTGTACACATGGCGTATATTTTTTCTGCATGGGAAAGCGACCCACAGCACGTCACATTGTTGATTGAAAATTTTGACGGGCAAACTATCAGCCTTCCGTTGGAACTGCGCCCCATCCGTCCAGATGAAATCATTCCCATCCTGCCAACGGAATCTGCGCCATTACAAAGTGAAATGCGGGGTGGCTTGGCGTTGGTGTTGGACAATATCGCGCCTGATAAAGATAAGACTGTCTTTCAAGTATCCTTGCGTTTCGAGCAGAATACCATTCAGCTTAACGGACCTTGGAATGTGATTCTGACTGATGCCGATGGCAGGATTTATCCGTTGAAAGACATCACCCCCGAAGCATTGGCGTCAAGCGGCGTGACAAAAGTATATGAAACAGTACCTTTTACTGGTTCTGAACAACTTACTCTCTCTCTGGTGGCCTTTCCTGATGCTGAAAAATTGACGATGATGATTGGCTTGCGATTGGATGAGGCGGGATTTATGTTTGACCCTGGCGAATCTCCGCAGGTGGGGCAGACTTGGGCGTTGGATGAGAGCGTGCAAGCTGCAGGATATACACTTCACTTAACAGGTGCGCGTTTGGTTGCTCCCAATGAGCTGCTTTTCGATTTTGACTCTCCAGATAATGTCACCGGTGTAATGCTTTATACCGAGCAAGCCAGCGGTTCAGGTGGGGAAGCACCGACAAATGCAGGCACTTTCACTGGACGTATGACTTTTGGGAAAATCCCTGAACAGCCCTTTATGGTATACGTGACCAATATTTATTACACGGCGCGGGGTGAATGGAAGATCGAGTGGCGGCCTTCGGCGGCTCCATTGGAAGCGGCGGGCTTGTCTACATCCACACCCATGCCAACTCCTGAACGCTACGCTACACCCACTTCCGTTTGTGCAGGAAGTGCATGCCCTTGCACAAAAGTTTGACGCGCTGCTTCAGACAGGACCCGGTTGGGTGCATGTGATCTGGGAGCACACCGCAGAGAATATTCGGGAAGGTCAAACCTACCCGCCGCCTTACTATCAGGATGAACAATGGTCTGAAGTTGATGCGGAAGGCTGGGTGTTGCGAAATCTGACAACCCATCGCGATGCACAGGGGCAGATCATTCAGCAAGCGGTCACTGTTGGAAGTTATTCTCTCAATTTCACAACGGGAGATACCTTTACCGGTATTCAGCTATATCAAATTTCGCTAGATATGCTTACGCAAGATTTGGCAAGCGCCGCAAGCTATAACGCAAAAGTTTTGCGTGAGGAAACGCAGTGTGAAGACGGTTCGCCGTGTCTGTTAATCATGATCGTCGAGCAATATGGCGGGCGCAAGGTATGGATTAATTTACAAACCGGGCAACAGGTTAAGTATCAGTCGTTTCGACCCCTGCCTGATAATCAGGAGCAAGTGGATACCACTCAAAGGATCATATTGGTTGAGAAGGTGGCTGAGCCACCGCAAGATATTTTGGAGCTCTTTGCCAGGGTGATCGTGCGGTAATTTTGGAGCCTGATGAAAATAGGTGGAGAGTCATTTGTCCATACTTTTGTATAGTTTCCAACCTTTTCCTTTGTGGTTGTGTATATAAGATGTGAGGAAACAAGTATAGTGAGAACTTTATGGATGAGGTAGAAGCCATCCGCCGATTGAAACGCGGGGAAATTGGCGGGTTGGAATATTTCGTTGCGCGCTATCAGGTCAAGGCGACGCGTGCCGCGTTGCTGGTCATAGGGGATCAAGCTCGGGCGGAGGATGTGGTTCAGGAGACATTTATCCGCATTTTTCAGAATTCCAGCCGGTTCGATGAAACGCGCCCCTTTGAACCATATCTCATGCGCAGCGTGATGAACGCTGCGTTGAATGCCTGCCGGAATGACAAGCGTTTTATTTCGATGGAAAGTAACCTCGATGTCGTTGAAGGACTGATATCTGAGGCGGCTTCAGTGGAAACGCAGGTTGAATATTGGGATTTACGAAACGGGATTTTGGATGCACTGCAACAACTGCCGCCGCGCGAACGCGCCGTGATCGTGCAGAGATATTATCTGGATATGAGCGAGAAGGAAATGGCGCTCGCACTGGACGCCGCGCCGGGTACCGTCAAATGGCTTTTGAACGCGGCTCGAAACAGACTCCGTGATTTGCTGTGGCGCGGGAGGCATGATGAGCGTTAGAACTTATTTCCAGGTGTTGGATGATACTGCTGCTGACATTATTTCCGACAAACTTGATTTGATGCCGCGTATCTCGGCGCGACTCGAAAGGAAATCTTTGATGACAACGATGCGTGCAAGACCTGTTGTAACGGTTATTGTTGTTCTGCTTGCCCTGTTGATCCTCACCACCGTGGTATATGCGCTGGGACGCTTGACCGGCTATATCCCTGGCGTTGGTTTCGTACAGAAAGATTCGTTACGCGTGCTGGTGGAACCTGTCAGTCAGACGCGGGATGGAATTACAGTAAGTATTGAGCAGGTCGTTGCTGATTCGGAACGCACGATCGTGATTTATAAAACAGAAGGACTTTCGCTCCAAGCTGCCAATTCAGAAGGCGAAGGCGGAGGGAATCCTTTTGGGTCTGTTCAACAATTACGTTTGCCGGATGGAACCACATTTCAAGAATTGGCAGGCGATAACAATACGCCTGAGCCAATACTCAATAACATAAAAACAGAGGGTGGCTGGCCCAATTATGTGCGGAGACTGGTTTATCCACCCATCTCTTCGGATGTGAATGAATTGACATTGCTCATTCCTGTCCTTCAAAATATGCCGGTCGGCGCGGCGGCTGAAAACTGGTCGCTGACCTTCCAGCTCAAACCTGCCCCAGCGGATGTGACCTATGCGCCTATTATTGAAATCACTCCAGCATCACAAAATGTAACGACACCTTCGCCTGTTGCCGGAGAGATCAATCCGCCCGCCCTGCTCAACACCGCAACGTCTAATGGTTTCACTCTACAGTTGGATAATGTGATCGAACTGCAAGATGGTTATATATTTACTGGAAATTTATCGTGGAATGATTCGGTGTTCCCAACCGGTAACGGAATGATCTCGGAAGCAGTGATTCCCGTGTTGAAGGATGCGAACGGACAAGTAATTCCTGTGGAGCAAGTGCCGCTGGATTGGGCGAGTCAGGAACACAAAACATTGTGGTCGTTTCGCACCAATCGCAAGGCTTTCATGGGACCCCTGACATTGAGTATTCCATCCATCAAGACCACCTTGAACCCGCCAGCGGTTGATTTTGATATTGACCTTGGCTCCAACCCGCAGGTTGGACAGATATGGGAACGCAATCAAGATTTTGTTTTCGCTGGGCAAACCATCCATCTGTCATCAGTTCAATTAAATGGTAATTGTGGAGTGCAGATGTATGATCTTACGTTCACTTTCACAAGCGGCCTGGCTGGCATTTATGCTTATGTCAACGATCTTGCTCCACAAACTCCTTTTGATTATTCATGTGAAGGAGGAGGCGCGGCATGGGAAAATGGCAACCCTGTCGATTCAAAAACATTCTACGCAGCCGCAAGATATAGAAATATTCCCACTGGCTTGCATCAATATTCAATGATGGCATCAATTCCTCATGAAGTTAACGGACCCTGGCAGGTGACCTGGACTCCGCTATTGACTTCCGAGTCGACGCCAACGCCTGCGGCTGGGGCATGTCTCACGCTCGATACGTGGAATCAACTGTCGGCGCGGAATGATCCGCTTCCATCGGGCTTGGGAGGCAAAATCGTTACAACAATCGATGAAGGCGGCAATCTGCCTGCGATCTACGTCAGCAACCTTGATGGCACGAACTCGAGCAAGATTGATATCGGCTCGTGGACTTCGCTTTCAATGGATGGAACCCGCCTTGCCTATAGCGGGACAGATGCCAATTATGTTCTCAATCTTTCAAGCGGAGAAAAAACCACAGTTGGAATAGATGGGTATCATGTCGTTTTGTCGCCGGATAACACGCGCGCGATGTACACAACGACATTCGGCTTGTATGTGGTCAATGCGGATGGTACTGGTTTGCAAAAAATTGATACTGGCTCGACGCAGGTGATTTCAGTGGTGGGTTGGCTGCCCGATAACCAGACGATTGTATATGCCGCGATGGGCGGTGAAGGGTTTACATTCATAACCCATAATTTGCAGAGCGGTGAGGCCAGAGAATTGTTCTCGTTTCAGAACAAGGCTGGATTTGGAACAATCTCATCGGATGGGCAGTGGATTACTTTTGCCGACCGCATATTTGGTGCGACAGGTTGGGGTATATTCATCTCCCGTTTGGATGGTTCGGAACGCAGGCTGATCGTAGAGCCGGAAGTTCCAACTAACTATGCATCGGTCTGGAGTCCAGATGGGCAATGGTTGATCATCAATACTCTGGATGCGAACGGGAAAGAAATTCCTGTATTGGTGAATCCATTCGCGTGTCAAATTATGCCGCTGAATAATGTCAATGGCACTATCGAGGACTGGAGTCCGTAGAGACAGAGGTTTATTATCAGAAGTGGAGAGCTAAGAGGCTCTCCACTTCTTGTTTACAACTCTGCCGCTCTTCGTGCAATTCGATCCTTCGCGCGAGCGATGAAATCGCCCAACAAAATATTGTTCTGTTGACTTCCATCCCGCACACGCAGGGACACCTGCTCAGCCTTCATCTCGTTATCCCCAACCACAAGCATATACGGAACTTTCTGATTCTGCGCGTCGCGGATCTTGGCGTTCATGCGTTCAGTGCGCTCATCCAGTTCCACACGCATACCTTCGGCGCGGAGTCTTCCAGCAACCGCACGGGCATACTCAAGATGCCGATCCGCAATGGGGATGAGGATCGCCTGGACCGGAGCCATCCAGACCGGGAAGGCTCCGCCGAAATGTTCGATCAATACGCCAAAGAAACGTTCCATGCTGCCGAGCAGAGCGCGATGCACCATGTAGGGCTGATGTGGTCGTCCATCTTCGCCGATATATTCCAGTCCGAAGCGTTCGGGCAGGTTGAAGTCAAATTGGATCGTGGAAAGCTGCCATTCACGGTCCAAAGCATCCATCACCTTCAGATCGATCTTGGGCCCATAGAAGGCACCGCCGCCTTCATCCACTTCATAAGGGATTTCGTGTGCCTCAATTGCACGGCGTAGCGCCTCGGTGGCTTTATCCCAATTGGCTGGGTCGCCGACAAATTTTTCAGGCTTCGTAGAAAGATAGGCTTTGAAATCTGTCAGACCCATCGAGCGCAATACATACAGCGAAAATTCCAGCGCCCGGCTGATTTCCTCTGCCACTTGATCGGGTCGGCAAAAGATGTGCGCGTCATCCTGCGTAAAGCCGCGCACGCGCGTGAGACCGTGCAGCACGCCGCTGCGTTCATAGCGATACACCGTACCATACTCCGCATATCGTCTTGGCAGATCGCGATAGGACCGCAGATGGCTCTTGAAAATTTGAATATGAAATGGACAGTTCATCGGCTTGGCATAATAATCCTCGCCTTCGATATCCATGGGAGAATACATACTCTCTTTATAAAAATCCAGATGACCAGACGTTTCCCATAAATGGGCGCGCCCGATATGCGGGGAGAATACCCATTCATACCCGTTTTCCAGATGGGCATTGCGGCTGAAATCCTCCACTAACACGCGGATCATGGCTCCCTTGGGATGCCACAGGATCAATCCCGGGCCGACATCATCCGACACGCTGAAAAGATCCAGTTCCTTGCCCAGCTTGCGATGGTCGCGCTTCTTGGCTTCTTCCAGTTTCCACAGATATTGCTTGAGGTCATCTGCTTTTTCCCAGGCCGTGCCATAGATGCGCTGCAGCATCTTGTTCTTTTCATCGCCGCGCCAATACGCGCCGGCACTGTTCATCAGCTTAAATGCATCCGGCTTGATCTCTTTTGTAGTTTCTACATGCGGACCGCGACACAGATCGACAAACGTGTCCTGCTGATAGATGGAAATCTCTGACTTCTCGTTGAGCGGATTTCCGTATTCATCGAGTCCGCCTCTTTCGAGTCCTTCGATCAACTCCAATTTATAAGGCTGGTCTGCAAAAATCTTTTTTGCCTCATCCGCTGAAATGACCGTCTTCTTGAATTCATGCTTGCCCTGCACAATCTGCCTCATCCGTTTTTCGATTTGTTCCAAATCTGCGGGCGTGAGGTTTCGTGGCAGGTCAAAATCATAGTAGAACCCGTTTTCGATGGGCGGACCAATCGTGATCTTTCCGTCCGGGAACATCTCCAACACTGCCTGCGCCATGATATGCGCGGCCGAGTGACGAATTTTGTAGAGATGCGACTCCTTGTATCTTTCCTGCGGTGACATTCTTACTCCTTACAATTCCGGTGCGCGCCTGGAAATCCGATCCTTTACTCGTGCTGCAAACTCCGCCAGCGGAATATTGTTTTGCTGACTTCCATCGCGCACGCGCAAGGATACCTGTTCAGCCCTCATTTCATTATCGCCGACCACGAGCATGTACGGCACTTTCATCAACTGTGCCGAGCGGATCTTGGCATTCATACGCTGTGACGATAGATCGGCATGCGCACGGACTCCATTTTCGCGGAGTTGCTTTGCAATATTTTCCACGTACTCATTTTGATTGTCCGTGATCGAAATGACGCGTACCTGTTCGGGCGCAAGCCACACAGGGAAGTTGCCGGCGTAATGCTCGATCAGGAATCCGACCATGCGTTCATGCGTGGACAAGGGCGCGCGGTGAATGCACAGGGGAATCTCATCCGCACCTTCCTTGTTCGTGAACTTCAAGTCAAAACGTTCCGGTACGGCAAAGTCCACCTGGTTCGTGGCGAGCGAGAATTCTTTACCGATCACAGACCAGATCTGCACATCGATCTTGGGTCCGTAGAACGCGGCTTCATCCTGTTGTTCAACATAAGGGACTTCGCCATTCGTCATGGCGCGCCGCACCATGTCTTCCGTTTTCAACCACAGGCGTTCGTTGTCTACGTACTTTTTGCCGAGACCAGATTTCGCATGCAGGCTAAAACGCATAACATACTTCTCGATCCCAAAGATCTCAAAGTATTTATGATAAAGGTCGATCACGCCCATGAACTCCTGTTCGAACTGTTCCTCTGAACAGTAAATGTGTGCGTCGTTCATTTGCATCGAGCGCACGCGCATCAAGCCGAATAATTCGCCGGATTTTTCATAGCGATAGCACGTCCCATATTCAGCCAGCCGAACAGGCAGATCGCGATAGGAACGTCCCTTTGAACCGAATATCTTGTGATGCATTGGGCAGTTCATCGGTTTGACATAATACTTCACGCCCTCGAGTTCCATCGGCGGATACATACTCTCCGCGTAATAGGGCAGGTGACCAGAACGAATGAAGAGATCCTCCTTCGTCAGGTGCGGCGTGCGGACACGCACATAACTGGCGTTCTCTTCCAGTTCTTTGGCAAGTTTCTCCAACTCTTCGATCATCACGCCGCCGTTCGGTAACCACAACGGCAAGCCAGGACCAACCTCATCATCGAAGATGAAGATCTCCAAATCCCTACCCAGCTTGCGATGGTCGCGCTTCTTGGCTTCCTCCAATTGATGGAGATAATCCTTCAACTGTTGCGCGTTCTCCCAGGCCGTGCCGTAGATGCGTTGCAGCATCTTGTTATTCTCATCGCCGCGCCAATATGCGCCGGCGATGTTCATCAACTTGAACGCATCCTGCTTGATCTCTTTCGTGCTTTGTACATGCGGACCGCGGCACAGGTCAACAAACGAATCCTGTTGATAGATCGAGATCTCGGGCTTTTCCTGCAACGGATTGCCATATTCATCGAGACCGCCTTTTTCGAGTCCATCGATCAACTCCAACTTATAAGGCTGATCCTTGAAGATCTCGCGCGCTTCCTCCGCCGAGACGACCTTCTTTTTGAACTCGTGCCTGCCCTGCACAATTTGCCGCATACGCTTCTCGATCAATTCCAGATCTTCGGGCGTGAGATTGCGCGGCAGATCGAAGTCATAATAGAACCCATTCTCCACCGGCGGACCGATCGTTACCTTGCCATCGGGGAACATTTCCATCACAGCTTGCGCCATGACATGCGCCGCCGAGTGACGGATCTTATAGTGTTGCGACTCTTCGTATTTTTCCTGAACTTGTTGTGACATTTTCGCTTCCTTTCTAAACTTATAGTTGCTACCGCTTCGAATGATTTTTCGCGACCCCGGAGAAGCGGTAGGGGCATAACATGTTATGCCCGACCTCCGAGTCGCCGACGAGTGATGGTAGTGTCATCAGCCATGGCAACCTCCTTATTGGTAAGTCGGATTGGCAATCCGACTTACGTTAAAAACAAAACTCGCCCACACACGGGGCGAGAATTTGATTCACGCGGTTCCACCCGATTGTAGAGCGAGATTAATCTCGCCTTACATCTCTTAAGCCTCTAACGGAGCCAACCGTTCATCCTAATCGCTGACAGCCATATGCTGATCGCTTTCAGACTCACGCTCGCGAGTGGTTTTCTGTGATTTACCCTGGAAGAGACTCTCAATCATTGATCTCTTCTCCCTGGCAGGGACTTGACCACATACTCGTCTCGGTCAACGCGTTTATGTAAGTGGTATTATATGCCGAATAAGATGTATGTCAAGGCGGAGGATGATTTATGAAAATTCGTCAGGCAATTTCCAGTGACAGTTTGCTCCTTTCTTCATTGTGCATGGATGTGCAACGCCTGCATGCTGAAAACCACCCCGATATTTTCAAAATGCCGCAGAGTGACGATTTTGCTGTCACTTTCTTCGATGAAATGATCGTCGATATAACAATAAGAATTTTCATCGCTGAAGAAAACGGACGCGCAATTGGTTATATCTTTTGCAAATTGTTCGAGCGACCCGAGGGCCCATTTACTTATACCAATCGCTTTCTGCAAATTGAGCATATTGCAGTCCATCCCAATGCACAGCGACGCGGTGTAGGGACTGCACTCATGAATCAAGCTGATAAACTCGCCAGGGAATTAGGCGTGTCAAAAATCCAGTTGGATTCATGGGATTTCAATACGAAAGCTCACACTTTCTTTGAAGGGCTCGGGTTTAAAAAATTCGATTATCGCTTTTGGCGGGAGTTGTAGAAAACAAAAAGTCCCTTGTTTGGGACTTTTTTGTGGGCGAGACAGGGCTCGAACCTGCGACCTCATCGATGTCAACGATGTGCTCTAACCAACTGAGCTACCCGCCCGAAGGATTGACATTATAACGAGGGTGACAAAAATTGGCAATCCCGATAAACGGGACGATGTGCCACTCTGCTGCGGTATAATCCCATCGCCATGTCCAGACGTAAAGCCCCTGAAGATATGTCGGTTGAGGAATTACGCCGTTTGCTAATCGAGAAACGGCGGGGTGCGCGTCGCGAACGCCTGGAGCACTTTAAAAGAACGGGACGTGTGGTGGATGTTGCGCCAGACACATTGGCGTCGTCTGCTCCAGTGGTGGATACGCTTGAGGAAACCAGCGACCAGCCTCAGGTCCTGGTAACGAAGCGCCGACGGGTGATGGACCGCGTCCTTTTGGCCGTGGAAGTCCTGGCAGTGGTGGGACTCGTCGGTGTCCTCATCAGCGGGTTCGGCGTCCTGCGCGATCTAAATAAAGAAGTCGCCTCCGCGCTGATCCAGGAAACGTTTACACCGACGCCGCTTGTGATGGCTGTGGTGTTGCCATCCGGACATTTGCCGCCGGATGCGCAAGGCAACACGCGACCCAACGACGCGGAAATCCCGGCGCACTTACAGCCTATGGTACAGTCGCTGGCGAACATCCTGATTCCTACTTCCGCGCCCGACCAGGCGATTCGCATTCAGATCCCTGTCATCAATATCGATGCGCCCATTGTACAGGGCGATGGTTGGGAGCAATTGAAGAAGGGCGTTGGGCAAAACGTGAGCTCGGTGAATCCCGGTCAAAATGGGAACGTGATCCTTTCCGCACATAACGATGTGTATGGTGAGTTGTTCCGCTTTTTGGATAAACTTCAACCTGGTGATCAGGTGGTCTTATACACACAACAAAGACAATATGTATATGTTGTGGACCGTACCGCTTTGGTTGAACCGACTGCCGTGGAAGTGATGGCGTCCACTGGCAGCCCAAGCGTAACATTGATTTCATGCTATCCATATCTTGTTGATAAACAGCGCATTGTAGTTTTTGCGCGGTTGCAAAATTAAAGGAGTAAATCAAATGGCCAGAAATAATAAACGTACAACAGTGAGCGTGGCATCTTCAACGAGTCGCGCCACCGAATTCAACCCCGATTACACCCACGTCAAACACGACCTTCGTCGTATCGGTGTATTGGCTGGTTCGTTCTTCGGGATCCTCATCGTGCTCTCGTTCTTTTTGAAATAATTTTTTGCCACGGATTTCACAAATTCACGTTGATTTTTTCGGTGCGCGAAGCATCTGTGTAATTTGTGGCTAAAGAGGTTTTATGTCACGCATGTTTGTCCCCGGTCCGGTGGATGTAGCCGATGAAGTTTTGCAGGCGCAAGCCGCGCCCATGCTTCCACATCGCAGCAAGGAATTCGAAGCCATCTATCGCCGCGCTTCTGAAAAATCTCAACAACTTTTTTACACAAAGCATCGCGTCTTCCTGACGGCTTCATCCGGAACTGGATTGCAGGAAGCCGCCATTCGCAACTTCGTCGACAAACGTGTGCTCTCCATTGTGAATGGCGCGTTTGCGGATCGTTGGTGGGAAGTCGCCGTTTCAAACGGAAAGGATGTCGAAAAACTTTCCTTCGATTGGGACGCGCCCGCCTCACCCGACCGAGTAGCGGATACCGTCCGAAAAGGCGGATTCGAAGCTGTGGCAGTTGTCCATAACGAAACCTCCACCGGCTTGCAGAATCCTGTGAAGGAAATCGCTGAAGCGGTTCATGCTGTATCCCCCGACACTTTAATTTTTGTAGATGCGGTCTCTTCACTCGGTGGCGCAAAAATCGAAATGGACGCATGGGGACTCGATATGGTTCTCACCTCGTCACAAAAATGTCTCGCGCTGCCTCCAGGTCTCGCACTGGGAGCAGTCTCAGACCGCGCCATGGAAAAAGCCAAATCGGTGGAAAATCGCGGCTGGTACTTTGACCTCGTCCGCATGGAAAAGCATCGTCTGAAAGATTCCTCCCCCGCCACTCCCGCGATGTCCTTGATCTTTGCTCTCGACTTCCAACTCAACCGCATCCTCGCCGAAGGACTCGATAATCGTTTCGCACGTCACTCCGCAATGGCAAAGCGTGTGCAGGAATGGGCGGACGCGCATAACCTCTCCATGTATGCGCCTGTTGGTTATCGCTCACAGACCGTGACCACCATCAAGAACGAGCGCAACATTAATGTTTCTGAGTTGAACACCTTCCTCAAGCAACGTGAAATGCGAATCGCTGGTGGATATGGTCCAATCAAAGACACAACCTTCCGCATCGCGCACATGGGCGAGATCCAAATGGAAGATATTGAAAAGTTGCTCGCCGCAATGGAAGAATTTCTCAAAAAATAATTTGTAGGGGCGACCCTCGCGGTCGCCCTTTTTGTTTTGCATTCCCATATTCGATGGAACACGAAATCACCCTCACCACATTAACCTACGGCGGCGATGCGATGGGGCGACTCGCAGATAACCGCGCCGTCTTTGTCCCGTTTGGGTTGCCGGGCGAACGCGTCCGCATAAGGTTGACGGAAGAGAAGAAAAATTTTGCGCGCGGGGAAATTATCGAAATCCTTGAAGCATCGCAGGATAGAATCCAACCACGTTGTAAACATTTCGGTGAATGTGGCGGATGTCATTACCAAAATCTTCCCTACGAAAAACAATTAACTGCAAAAGCCGAAATCCTGATCGATCAACTCAAGCGTATCGGCAAGATCGAGAATCCACCGGTCAAGCCGATGGTTGCGAGTCCCAGCCCGTGGAATTATCGCAATCATATTCAGTTCTCATTGACCGAAGACGGAAAATTGGGTTACGTTTCCCCTCTCCCCGCGGGAGAGGGGTTAGGGGTGAGGGCCGTTACTGAATGTCACCTCCCCCAACCATCCATCAACGATTTCTGGTCACAACTTGAATTCGAGCCTGAGACAAATATCGAACGCATTTCCCTCCGCGCAGGCGTGGATGATGATCTTCTGGTGGTACTTGAATCTGAATCGCCGGAGCCACCTGAAATTGAGATCGAAGCCGGGATTTCCATTGCGCATGTCTATGAAGAGCATACGGTCGTCATTGCTGGGAATGACCACATCGTCATCCGTGTGCTTGACCGTGATTTCAAAGTCTCCGCCGCATCATTCTTTCAAGTCAATACTATCATGGCAGCGAAGATGGTTGAACATCTACTTTCCAATGTGCCTTTTTCTCAATCGAGTACCTTACTCGATGTCTACTGCGGAGTCGGACTCTTCAGCGCGTTCCTTGCTCCCAAATGCGGACGCTTGATCGGAATCGAATCATCCGAATCTGCGTGTGAAGATTTTGCCGTCAATTTGGATGAGTTCGATAACGTGGAACTGTATGAGGGAACGGCTGAGGAAGTTTTGCCAGCGCTCGTAGGGCGGATTGCCAATCCGCTCTACGTATTAGTTGATCCGCCGCGCGCAGGCTTGGATAAAGCTGTCGTGGATGGCATCCTGAATCTAAATCCACAGATGATCGCGTATGTCTCATGCGATCCTTCCACACTGGCGCGTGACGCGGCACGGCTCATCAACGGGGGATATAAACTAAAGGAAGTCACGCCATTCGACTTGTTCCCGCAGACTTATCATATCGAGAGTATCTCCATCTTCGAGCGTTAAACAGAATTCCCCTCCCAAAACGGAAGGAGAATTTGTTTTAACGGATGTTACTATCCTTGCGGTGCGGGTCCGATCTTTGGCGTCTCCACAATGGCTGGCAATGCCTTGATCTCGCGATAAGTCAACGTCCAAACGGTTGACGTGTACACCGACTGCCAGCTGCCGAGCAACAACCACGGCGAGAACGCGAGGGGGAAGAAAATGGGCGCTACGAATAACGCACCAGCGACCCATGGGAGCCAACCAGCGAGGAAAGTACTGAAGATACCGGCGAACAACAGGAAGGGTAGTGCAACTACTAGTAGCGCAATGACCGCTGTCACGATCACAACCGGAATGGTGACGATGATCAAGATGATGGAGGCAACCGCATAAACGATTCCCAGTCCGATCATCACCAGCCACATCAAGCCAACGCTCTTCCAGTTCTCGAGTACGAATGTGAACCCGCGCCGCAGGGACTCGCGCACACCTGTATCCTCCAGCACGCTAACTCGCCAGAAGAAATTGCGCAACAGATGCAACACGATGGTCAGAACCACAACCACAAAGATGGTAATGAATGCCAGCACGATCGTAGCCACGGTACTGAAGGCAGCGAAGTTCGCCGTGCCATTGTCCCAGGCAAAGTACACACCGATCCCTGCGAAAAGCAACACTAGCATTAAGGCGATCATTGGAAGATTCACGATGAGGTTGATGAGGAACAAGCGCCACGCCGTTTTGGACCAGCCGATGCGGAAACCCTGACGAACCGTCATCTTGTTACCGCTGGCTTCATATTCATCCACCATGCGGATGACCGCAGTCTCAGAAACATAGCGTGCAATCGCCATGACAATTCCAACCAACGTCATAATCAGCACGAAAGCACCGATCACCCACAGGAACGTGGTCAATGCCTGACCCGTGATATCTGCTTCGGGGATGCCCTGCTGGAAGAGTTTTTGCACTTCGCTCCGGAAATCCTTGAAAGCTTCCTGCATGCCTTGCGGTGTCACTTGCTGGGTTTGCCCCTGATTCTGTTCGTATCGGTAATTACTATTGTTCGAACCCTGGCTGGAAGCACCACCGGCAGCCAGTGCCAGTATCAAGCCAAATACCCACAGAGTGCGATAACTCCACAGGATGTACCATGAGCGTTTTAAAATTTTGACGGGATCTAACATTTTATTTCTCCTTGTTGATATCGTCCCGAAGGCTTTGTCCTGAGCCTGTCGAAGGGTTTCTTTTGATGGATTATCTGACGGATATCCTTCGGGACGTTTTTTACTTTCATTCGCTTCTTTCCTGACCGTGAGCCTGCCTCAGCCTTCGAGGAGCGCTTCACGCCCCTGATGCGTTTGGCGAGCCCACCAGACCGCAAACCATGTGAGGTACAACAACGCCACCGAGACTTGCAAAACGATCTGCGGGAACAAACCTCTTGTGAAGTTCTCGGTCGTCTCAGCCCATTGCAGGTTGTTCCCATGCAACATACCGAACTGTCCTAGTGTGGATGTCACCTCTGCTGTGTCGGATGGAGCAGAGATGAATGAAGCAGTGGTGCTATCCAATAATCCGAAGTTCTTTGCAACACTCATTGCATCACCGAGCAATGCGGCAGTACTGATAAAGACCCACACAGCTAACAATCCAACGGGGATCATCCACCAGGCAATTTCGAAGAGTTGACTGTTAGGAGTAGAAGTCCGCTTTTGAGGCAGAAGCAGATTGACCTGAGTCGCGAAGCGTTCTGGTGATGGGAACTCCGGTGCAGGGACTTCCTGCAACAGTACAGATAAATTTTGTAAAGAGTCCAGTTCTGCCTGGCAGGCTGTACACCCGGCGAGATGTTCTTCCACATTCTGAAGCCGGTTGCCATTCAACTCACCATCGAGATAGGCGTTCAACCATTCGGTGACGTGGTTAGACATGTTCAATCTCCAATAAAGACAATTGCGGTTTCAATTTCGCCTTCAATAAATTCCGTGCATAACTCAAACGTGACATCACAGTTCCAATCGGTATATCCAGTGTCGAGGAAATCTCCTGATACGACATGCCTTCATACTCTCTCAGCACCAACACGGCCCGGCTTGCATCTGGCAGGGACAAAATGGCTTTCTGCACAAGTTGCGTCCTTTCCTGTTGTGACACAAGTGACTCAAGCCCGGGTTGCCCATCGGTCAACTGCATATCTTCGATATCGTTGGGCAGAATTCGTTTCTCCTTGCGGAGCATATCCATCGCGGCGTTGAAGGCGATGCGGTACAACCAGTTGCGCAGCGGCGTCTGTGGATGGTAGGATGAAATACTTTGCCAGGCTCGGATGAAGGTCTCCTGCGCGGCGTCTTCTGCGATCAGCGCATCACCGCACATGCGATAGACCACATTGAACACGCCGTGTGTATGGATGCGAACCAATTCGCTGAACGCGTTTCTATCGCCATGTTGCGCGTCTTTGACCAATTCCGCTTCACTGACTTCCAAAACTACTGCCACTGTGTGGATTTCCTTTTCTTTTGACACTCTATTAACGTAAACCAGCACGGCTTTATTCGAATGCAAAAATAAAGGGTGACCTTTGTGGGTCACCCTTTGGGTTTACTCTTTCTTGTCCGTCTTCCCGGTCATGCTCTTGCGAATTTCAGCTCGTAGTTGCTCGGCTTCTTCCGAACGTGTGCCTTGCGCTTCGTTGGCGAGCGCACCGAAACGATCGGAGAGTAACATGGTAAGTAGACCTTCCATTATATTGCCGGAGCCGCCATCTTTGCTGGCACCCACGATCACGCGCGGGACAACATCCACCTTCGAGTTTTCCACAGCTTCGGCAAAACGGTTGAGCACTGTCTGCGTCACCTGGAATTGCGGTCCGCCATACGCGCGGACTTGTTCTTCGGTGGCAAGCGCCTGCGCGATACCGATGCGTGCGATCTTCTCGGCTTCGGCTTCAGCCAGTGCACGGATCTGCGCGGCTTGCTGAATGGAGCGTTGGTAATCGGCTTTACCCTGGTTCGATTGAATTTCAATGTTCAATTCAGCCTGTGTCATGCCGGTTTGCATTTGGGTGCGGGACTCGGCTTCACGGAGTTCGCGTTCCTTGACCGCGGCTTTCTCCTGGCGATCGTAGGTCTCGATTTGTTCTGCCGCGATCTGCCGCGAACGTAACTGCGTAAGAATGGTTTCAATTTGAACATCGCCCTCAGGGGATGACGGTGTTCCGATCAGAACTTCCTCAAGCTGGAGGTTGTAATGCTCGAATTTTTCCTTCATCTCCTTGCTCGAAATTTGCTGAATGTCACTGCGTTCCTGCAATAATTGGATCAGGGTGCGCGTCTGACCGACGTTCTTGAAGTAGGCCGCCACCATTGGGTCGAGGGTTTGTTCAACGAGGCGTTTGATGTCGCCAAAGCGTTGAATGACCAGCGGGGCTTTTTTATAGTCAATATGCACGACCACCGAAAGCGGCAGGGACGGTTCGAACGCGTCCTTGGTGATGAGCGAGACTTCGCTGAGGTTCTCATCGAACCGATGTGCGCCAGTCTGGTTGCGGATCCATTTGAGGATGAAGTTAGTTGTTGGCACTGCAACAACTTTGCCGGCATAGGTGTTGAATGCATATTTGCCGGGCATCAGCGTCTCTTCCCAGACACCGCGTTTGCCGCGTGCCACCAACTCGCCGTGACGATAATCTATGCCTGAAAGATCTTCACCAGCGTCACCCGTATAGGAAACAACCACGCCCACATTGCCCACTTCAATGACCGTCTTCTGGATCATCTCAACAGTCGCAAAGAGGCGGTTAATATAATAGGTGCCTTCCACAACCACCTGTAACTGGCGTCCGCGGAAACCGCCTGCTTTTAAGAACTTATCGGGGTCCTGGAATTTGTTATGATAGGTCTCGGCATTTTTGGAGTCATCGCCAACAACGGGAGCGATGATCTCGCCTTGCGCGAGCGAGGGCCCATCATGGACAGTCGCGATGCCGATCTTATCATCCGTATCTTTGATGATGACAGGAAAAAAACCACCGCGCTCGGCAATGACCTGCGCCATGCTCTGAATGACTTGCATTTCATCGCGGCTGAGCGGCAGGGAATATACGCGCTCATCGGTCAGCACGATGAACTGCACCAGGTTGATAGCATATGTCCCTTCGCGCAGGATGCGGCGCTGCGGTCCGCGCTGACCGTCGTTCTTGAGGAAACTTTCCACATCCTGAAAGTCGCTCACGTCCGCGTTGGATGCGAGCGTTTGGGTCGCATCCAGCAGTTTGCCGTCACGCGCGAAGATATACCCGATCTTGCCCTGTGGGATGGTCACCAACGGCGCCATCCGCACCACATATTGAATGGGCATCAAATAATGCAGACCGCCGCGCAAAACCTTTGGTTGAAAACCTGCTTCACCAGACCGCGCAATAAAACCGCTCTCTACCGAACCGCTGAAACTAAACCGTTTTTCAACGATGCCGATACGCGTGTTGGGAATGTAACGAACGCCCGATAGCAGAACCAGGAGTACAATGCCCCCAAAAACCAAAACAGCAATGATGAGATACGGCATTTTGACCTCCTTTGGTCATAACTCCATATACGAGAATGGATTGTTCAGGGTTGCAGACAAGGAATGTAACCGGGCCATCCCTTTGATTGATTCTCCGCAATAATTAACGATTTCATTCATTATAGAGTTTTTCA
>Ga0180069_1000046_pt1 | contig 27652 bp, 26 predicted proteins | sample EasRivERM_16_10D_2_FD_121793 | JGI IMG/M metagenome (GOLD analysis project Ga0180069, IMG submission 121793) | Soil microbial communities from meander-bound floodplain in the East River, Colorado, USA - East River metaG ERMLT231B'_16_10D | ecosystem: Environmental > Terrestrial > Soil >...
ATCTACACTCACAAATAATTCGAGTAAACTCATGGCGCGGGGTTCCTTTCAAGTGCTTTTTTGGTTTGCACCTAAAGTTTACCCATAAAGTGAACCCCGCTCCTTATCCATTATTCACGTTAATTACCTGACACAGCCGCCCACTGTTTCAGAGCCAAATTGGTCAGGCCCTGAAGCACGCACACTTTATTTCATCCAAGCTCAAAATTGATTGCGCAACAAAAGCAGGAGCTAATCAACGCCCTAGCAAGCTCACTCCAGTAAGACAGACAAAGTCCCCGCAATGAGGACTTTGTATTTAGCTGCGCGTCAATTTCAGGACCTTCGATTTGAGCGCGGCGTTAACAGCGAGCCCTTCGCCGTAAGTGTGACCCTCTTCGCCCTCCCACGAGCCGAAGAATCCACCGGCTTCACGAAAGATGGGAGGGAACGGAGCCACATCCCAAATTTGAATGGACGGGTCGATATAGACCTCTGCGCGCCCCGTTGCGACCATGTAATAACCGTACGCGTCGCTCCAGCCGCGACCGTAGAAACATTCCTTGTGTAGATTCTCAAAAACATCCAAACGTTTCCTGGTGCGGAAACCAGACCAACTCGTAAAACAGAATACCGCCTCCTTGAGTTTGGATACATTCGAGACATGCACACGTTTACCATTGGACCACGCACCGAGTCCATCTGCCGCATAAAGGATTTCGTCCAACGCCGGGAAACACACCGCGCCGACGCGTGATACGCCCTCGATCTCCAACGCGATCAACACCGAATAAAAAGGGACACCTTTCATAAATGACTTCGTCCCATCGATCGGGTCAACAATCCAGCGGAACGGATTCCCCGCGCCCGCCTTTTCGCCATACTCTTCTCCCACAATTGCATGAGTCGGAAAATTCCTCTCGATCTCGCCGCGGATAAATTCCTCCGTAGCCCGATCCGCCGCGGTGACAGGTGACTCATCCGATTTCAGATCATGTTGAATGCCTTTGTTGTAATAGCTGAGCGTAATACGCCCGGCGCGATAGGCAAGTTGTTTTGCGAAATTGAGGTAAGGTTGTAAGTTCATCGCTGGGTGGCGTAATTATAATTCAACCACCTGGTGATTTAACTTTCTTCGCGACGACCCAACAATTTGGCTAGAACGATTCGAGAACTTTCATCCACGATCGCCAATATTTCATCGGCTTCTTCGAGAGTAGCCACACCCCTGGGCATCACAATCTCACCTTGACGAATGATGCCTGCAATCACGCAGTTTTGCGGCAGGGGCAAATCTCGGATCGCTTTATTGACGGCGAGCGCCCCTGGGAATATCTTTTCCTCCACCAGTGAATATTTACCGCGGCGCAATTTGAGCAACGTCATCATATCTCCCATGGACATTTCTTCCGCGATCAGGCGTGTCAGAATCTCCGCCTGATTCAACGCTGCGTCAACGCCCATTTCAGGCGTGAATAACCAGGCATTTTTCGGATTGTTGATACGGGCAATCACCCGCGGGACTTTGAATTCGAAGCGTGCCAGGGATGTGATCACAAGGTTGGTTTCATCGAAACTCGTTACCGCCGCAAGCACCTGCGCGTTTTGAATGCCCGCCTTTTCCAACACGGTTGGTGAACTGCCATCGCCGTTGATGATTAAATTTTGCGGAATATCGGTCGCCAGTTTTTCAAGCACATTCGGGCGATCTTCAATGACACGCACTGTGTGACCTGCATTGATCAAAAATTTTGCGAGTTGCGAACCCGTGTTCCCGCCGCCGACAATAATAACAAACATAATTAACTCCTCTCGATCCCCAGAAATTCCTCCAGCCGTACCATGGCTGATGGAATGACTGCCAGATAAATAACATCACCCTCTTGAAACTCCGTGCCCGAGATAGGAATGAAGGTGTGATCGTTTCGTGAAATTGCTGTGACGGATACTTCCCCAGGAATATTCATTTGCGCGACACGATGACCGTTCAAACGCGCGGGCGCTTCGACTCGCACCATGGTCGTCCCGCCATCCTGGAAGACGTGCAGTACATCCAAATCCGTATGCGTGACGACTTCAACGATTCTTTCGGCACCCCAGACTGTACTCGATATCGTTGTCAGTCCCAGCCGCTGATAGATTTCCGCGCGCACAGGGTCATAAAGCCGCGCCACCACGCGCGGCACACGAAAAATGTTACGGGCTATACGAGCCGCGACGATATTTGCATTATCCGATGAACTTGCCGCCACAAAACCTTCAACGGTTTCAATTCCTGCTTCGAGTAAAACATTTCGATCAAAGCCAAGCCCGCGTACGATTTTGCCTTTGAAGTCTGCGCCCAGTCTCGAAAGCGCATTGTCATCATGGTCAATGACTGTGACTTCATGCCCATGTTTAACCAGCAACAGGCTGACCTGTGACCCCACCCGCCCACAACCCACAATAATGATTTTCATTAAACTACCTCCTGAAGAGTTAACATGGAAGGTTTTTCCGTGCGATACTTTCTGATACTGCGATTGATCAATTTGCGTATCCATTCAACTGAATAAATAACGAGTGCATTCATCGCCAGACCAATCCACATCCAGACGGACAGGGCCACGTGATTGAAAATATTAGCAAGGAATGGAATGTAGATCATGCTAATGATGCCGAGCAATTCAATGATAATACCTAACCACAAATATTTGTTGCTCAACCAGCCCAGTGACGAACTGCGCATCCGTTCGGAACGGCAAGCGAGTACATTGCCTACTTGTGAGGTCACTACACCTGCATGATAAACCGTGGTCGCGAGTAATATCGTTTGATTAAACGGCAGGGAAAATTTCCAGGATGCGGGAACAGATAAAGAAGCCAACATAGGTAAACCGATTTCAGCGGCGTGCCCTGTGAGCACAAAGACAGTTAGAAAGCCTGCAAAACATAATGCCGCTTCCATTAATCCCAGCCAGCCGAATGCACGCCATAATAATCCACTATCAATCAATGGCTGGTTGCGCGGACGCGGCGGACGGTTCATCACATCAGGTTCAGGTTTTTCCATGCCTAATGCCAGTGCGGGGAACATGTCGGTGCCAAGGTCTATGGCAAGGATTTGACGCACGCTCAATGCTAATGGCATCAACGGAAAATTCGCCTTGACGATGAACGGCATCAACTCAGCGACGTTGCTTGAGAAAATATACGTAATGAATTTTCGGATATTATCGTATACACCGCGTCCCTCTTCAATGGCGGCGATGATCGCGCCGAAATCATCCTGTGTCAAAATAATATCCGCGGCTTCCTTCGCAACATCTGTGCCAACGATGCCCATCGAGATTCCCACATCCGCTTTCCGCAGCGCAGGCGCGTCATTCACACCGTCACCCGTGACAGCAACGACTTCACCGCGTTGTTGAAACGCTGAGACGAGTCGCATCTTATGTTCAGGAGCCATACGAGCAAAAAGCACTTCTTTATCAAGCAACTCTTGTAAAGCAACATCCGACAGTTCATCCAACTCTGCACCGGTGAGGATGATCGAGTTCGGTGTGGTCAACATCCCAACACGGCGCGCGAGTGACTCAGCCGTGAGACCATAATCGCCTGTGATCATCACGATGCGGATATTCGCCTGCCTACACGTTTGAATTGCTTTCTCCACTTGTGGTCTCGGCGGGTCCATCATCGCCATCAAACCCATGAAGGTCAGTTCGCATTCAATATTTTCTGAAGTGTACGAGCCCGAACGTGGAGGCAGGTCACGGCGCGCCAATGCCAGCACGCGTAATGCGCCGCGGGCATAATCATCATTGACGCTTAATATTTCCGCGCGCAGATCATTTGTCAACGGGACAGATTCGCCATTCATAAAAATTTTTGTACAAAGTTGAAGCACTTCACGCGGCGCGCCTTTTACGAACGCTATTTCTTGATTCGTTTCACGATGGATCGTGGTCATACGTTTTCGCCGGGCGTCGAATGGGAGTTCATGTATACGCGGGATGATTCGATTGAGCGCATCCTCCATGATGCCTGCTTTCATCGCGGCGACTTTCATGGCGGCTTCGGTCTGGTCACCCAAACTCGTCCACATGGGCTGTTCCGCCGAAGGTGTGTTGATGCGTGCATTGTTACAACTTGCGGCAACTTCAAGGAGGCACAGCAAATCCTTTTCCCAACTCTGTCCCTTGGGCTCAGGGATAAAATCGCCCGTCGGTTCATATCCCACACCGGCGACTCTTATTCTCCTGCGCGCCACCCATATATCGCGCACTGTCATTTGGTTTTGAGTCAATGTGCCGCTCTTATCGGTGCAGATGACGGATACCAGCCCAAGCCTTTCCACTGTGGATAGCTTTTTCACCAGCACGCCTCTTTGCGCGAGACGTTGAACTGCCACTGCCAACGATAACGTTAGCGTGGCGATGAGGCCTTCAGGGATCACCGCGACCACAATGCCCAACGCAAGCAGACTCACCTCGCGGATTGGGAAGCCCAGTGAAAAATATCCGACTGCGGCAACGATGCCACCGATCAACAATGCCACCCAGGCAGTGACTTTACTGAGCTTGTTCAATTCCTTTTGAAATGGGGTCAGTTCTTCGGCGATGGATTGGGTCAGGTGGGCGATGCGTCCGAATTGAGTCATCATCCCAGTCGAGTACACAACTGCCCGTCCCGTGCCCGAAGCGATGGACGTCCCTGCGAAAATTAAATTAGGTTGATCCAGTTCGCTGATTCCAGTCTGAGATGAAGGGTCAGCCATTTTACGCGCGGGAATCGCTTCGCCGGTTAATGTCGCATTATTCGTTCGCAACCCATATTCTTCGATCACGCGCGCATCAGCGGTGATGTTATCCCCTTCGGCAAGCACCAAGATATCACCGGGCACAACCTCACTGGCTGGAATATAACTCTCAACTCCCTCGCGGACGACATGTGCAAACGCTGGCAGGATCTCGCGCAGTTTTTCAATGGCTTGCTCGGCACGATATTCGCGCCAAAAAGACAACACCGTGTTGACAATAACAATGCTCCAGATGATCCCCGCCAAAATCCATTCACCCTGAATTAAAGCGATCAACCCTACACTCAACAATACGAGTGTAGGAGTGTGTACGAGTTCATGGAAAAGCCTTTCCCAGAGGGGCGTTTTCTTTTGTTGAGAAAGAAGGTTCTGCCCATATAAGGAGGTGCGAGTCTCGGCTTCGTCAGTTGAGAGTCCTCTGGCTGAGGTTTCAAGCGCCTCATACACTTCAGGGACACGCAGGCTGTAGATCGGGGTGGTTGTCATTTCAAGATAATAGGTGACAGTCACTTTGAAAGTGACTGTCACCTGGATTTCGTTATTCCTCTTCGCCAGGCTCAGTTTCTTTCGGAGCGCCACCAAGTTTCGGTTCAGGTTTGTCGAGATATTGTTCGAGGAGTGAAGGCGCTTCGGGGTGGTCTACATGCAGGGCGTGGTCATAGTCACCTGCAACGGCTGGCTGCTCAAATCGAACGGGTCGGCGAACGCCAAAAAGTTCAAAGAAACGGGCAATGCCAACCAACAAATCATAGCGATATTCCTGCATCCTAAGCGATTGCCATTCGACAATGGATGCCATCGCGCCTTGCACGCGCGCTTTGTCACGCACGATGCGATGAATTTGTTTGGGTTCGCGGAAACCCAGCGGAGAGAGCAACATCATGTGCGCGGCAATTGCCAGGAGTGTGAAAGAGACTAACACTGCCCAGCCGCCCTCGCTCCATTTTCCAACCAGTTGACCTACAAAAACTACAAACGCAACCGCGGCGGCAAATGCGGCCCCAAATGCACCCCAAGTGCGCGCTCGTCCCGTAAAGGTTTCAAGGATATTCTTGCGAACAGCAAGCCCCATGATCATAATTGGCATAAATACACCAACACCATAGAATGGGACTGCTACAGAAGTCTGCCCGCGTACGAAGAACATAATTAATACCGAAAGCCCAAAGGTGATCGTCACAGAGCGCGTAAATGTTCCACGCGGATCGCGATATACAATGGCTTCCGGGATCTCACCAATCGCGACGTCACGCCATTCGGTAGCTTGGGCATCCTGAAACGCGGTCATGGAGGCTGCCGCCAACATGAGAACTGCTAGTATTTGATACGCCCAGAACAGGATAACGCCGCCAGGAATTTGCGAAAAGCCAATAAAAGCCAGGTTGCCAATTAATGTGCGCCCAAGTGTTCCATCAAAAACGTTAAACCGCAGTGAAAAGTAAGTCAAGAACAGGGTTGTCAACCCACCATAGAACAGGAAGGATGTTTGCACGAAACGCCCGATCCCAGACTTGCCACTGTAGAACTCCCATAGTTTTTTCCAGCGTGGCATATGTTTCTTGCCCCACTTTACAAGAGCCACATCTTCATTGATAAAGAATTGGACGCCATTGGAGACCGCTTCCAACCCTGTAAGAGCAACCATGCCTTTCATGGAAGCAGTCAACATGTGGAGGAACGCCTGGGCAAGCGAGACAGAAGCGGTGGTCTCTGCTGGCTGAGGCGTGATACCTTTCAAATGCGCGATCATTAAACCAATCCCCATTGTGACAGTGAGCAGCAGGAAAACCCCAAGCATGGTAAACACTACGCGGGATGACTCGCCGCGCCCGCGAATTGTTAGGAACCATGTTATTGCCGCAAGTGCTGCGCCAATTGCGAAATGCCATATCCAGTTGGCATCATAAGCATTGATAATGGATAGGAGTTGGTCACCACCCGAAAGCGCTGAAACCACAATCGTAAGCACATAATCCTGAATCAAGGTGACAGCCACGATCAAACTTAGCGTTGGCTGGAGGTAACGCATCGAGGCCGTGTACGAGCCGCCGCCTTCGTTGAATGGCCCAAGCGAATACATATAAAGTATGCCAAAAACAAAGTTGGCAAAGGCAATGACCGTGACCGCTATATAACCGTACTTTTGCAAACCATAAGGATGCAGTGCGCTCATCATTTCGCCAGTGGCGTAGTAATACGATGTGAAATAATCCACACCAAACAGGGCAATCGCCGCCAGCACACCGATCTGTCCAGCGCCATGAATGTGAGCGTCTTCCTGACTCTCTTTCGGCGCGGCGCGCAGGGAAATAACTATAACAACTATCAATAGAGCAATTGAGAAAAACATGATGGCAACCCTGTGTTATGCTTTCTCAAATGCTTTTTCGAGCAGTTCAAGCAAATGAAGCAGATGTTTACGAGTGGATGGGTTGTAGCGCGTATCCTGGCTGACTTTCATTTCCTCCTGACGCACAGCGCGCACAACAAACGCAGGGACGAACATGATTCGTCCCGCGGGAATGACTTCAAACTTCGTAATATCAACACGAAGTAGCTGATCATCGAAATACGGCAGGCTCAGGCTGAGTCCACGGTTCAAGTTGCCAGAGGTAGCGCGTTCCTTGACGCGGACAATGATTTCTTTTGTCTGATAGATCGCCAGCGCGCGCGCCTGATTGACCAATTGCCCGAGCATCCCGTAACGCTTTTTGGCGTATTCTTCATCCGCTGAAATGTATGGAGCGAGCGCAACTGCCAGGAACAGCACTTCCATGAATCTCTGCATGGATTTGATGTGCGCTTCCGCCTCTTCCACAGACTTGACCAGCAACGCGCCGTTCTCATCAAAGGCTACCCATTGGGGCAAGAAGAATTTTCTGGCAAACGGGACAAATGGCACCAATAGATCGCCACGCCCTTCTTCACTTTTCCCCTCTTCAGCAATCGCATCAGTCGACGCGGTGATGGCGGATTCTGCTTCGAGAGCATCATCCTCAGGGACGAAGGGAATCGTCTCGCCTTCATCCGCAAGTTTGTATGCTACAGTTCGTCCTGCGGGCAGCATGTTGTAAACCATGTGCACCACAGCGGCGTGACGCAACAGACTTGTCGCAACCGATACAGCGCGGTCTGGTGATTGTTCCAACTGAACAAGCGAGTGACGAAGTTCTTTGTAAAGTTCCACCTTGCGCAAGCGGTTGATGAAACTGCCCGCTGAATATGCGCGTTGATTCTGCGGAATAGTCACCAGCGCAGGTTGGTCCACGTTTTCAATTGTGCAAATGATTCGATCTGGCAATGAGAAGCGGACTTGTGACGCGCCATCAACAATGGCCTCCGCAATTTGCTTTCCCTGCACCTCCAGAAACCGCTGGATGATGGCCGGCTGTGCGAAGAACAATGCCTGCTGGCGTTTGTATTCTTCCGTCAGGTGATCTGACAATGAGGATTGTTTTGATTTTGTTTCTGACATTCTTAACCTTTTTGTTCGACAATGATGAATTTTTTATTACGTGAACAACGAATTCCACAACAGAACAAAGTGAGCGCGGCAAGCAGCCCGATTTGCCCGCCGCCTGCAATCAATACGAACATGTTACGCCTCCGTCTTGTTTGATAAACGCGCCGTCAGTGCGCCCATCCCCTCGAATGTGGAACTAATGTTAAGCAGGTCGCCTGTTTGCAACTTTGTCCCCATCTCAGGCAGGGATGCTCTACCCGCCCGCGACAAGGCAACCGGGTAGCATTGTTTAAGTGAATCAAGCAATTCGCCCAGTGTACGACCATTCCAGTTTTCAGGTATCAGGATCTCATACACTTCCACTTCGCCATTCCCCGCCGAATAGACAGCTTTCTGCAAAGGATTCATCAACAACTCTTCCACACGCTGCGCACCCCAATAAGTCGAACCAACTGTCTGCAAACCAAACGCCTCGATCACAGACCGCAAGTTTGGGTCATAATTACGGGCAACTACATTCGGCACATTATAGAATGCGATGGCTGTATGGGCGACCACGGCATTCATGGTATCTGAATTTGTGACAGCCGCCAATCCATCCGCTTCGCGGATACCGGCGCGTTCAAGTACACTTTCAGCCAAACCTTCGCCTTCCAAAGTTCGCCCGCGAAAATCAGGATGCAGGCGATTAAAAGCCTCTCTGCTGCTGTCCACAACCACAACCTGATGCCCGCCACTAAACAGGTGGTAGGCTAACTCTGCACCTACGCGGCCGCATCCAACAATAATAAAATTCATATGATTACTCCTTCACTTCATCATGGTGTACATGATAGGGCACATCGGTGATGACGACCCCATGCTTCGATAATAACTCCTGCCGTAAAACATCTGCCGTCCGCATGTGCAGTGCATTATGCCAGCGCTTGGAAGGCATGAACTGCGGAACAACAATCGTGATGGTTTCGTTTGGCTGGCGATTCTTGATAATCTCCTCGAGATATTCGAGCAATGGCTCAGCAAAGAGGCGGAAGGGTGAATCAAGAATAATCAGACGCGTTCCATCTCCCCAGGATTTCCATTTCTTTTGTACTTTTTCAGTTTCAGAGGGCTCAAGCGAAATGTGGACCGCGGTCACATCATCTGAAAGCAATTTGGCATAGCGCAACGCTTCCAGTGTTCCCTGATGTACACCACTGACAGGCATAATTACGCGGTGACGGGTTTGACGTGTCGGCAAACCGCTAAATTTATCCAGAGAGAGATGAGCGGCTATATCTTTGTAGTGGCGGTGAATAGTAAAGAAGATCGCAACCAGGAATGGGATCAAAATGAGAATTATCCATGCACCCTCTTTGAACTTGGTATAGGCAAACACCACCATCACGATTGCTGTACAGACTGCACCAAATCCATTGATAACCATTTTGTATTGCCAACCCGACTCGTATTTGAGTGTGGAACCCGGATCTACTATTTCCTGGCCGGGCCTGAGGTGTCCTACCCTCCACCAGCGACGCGCCATGCCTCCCTGTGAAAGTGTAAAGGAAAGGAATACACCTATGGCGTACAGAGGAATCAGACGTGTCACACTTGCCTGAAAGACAATGATCAGAGCTGAGGCGATAATTGCTAGTGTTAAAATACCATTGGAATAAACGAGACGGCTGCCTCGAAAAGTCAACTGGCGCGGCAGGAATCCGTCACCTGCATGCAACGCGCTCAGGCGCGGAAAATCAGCAAAAGCAGTATTTGCTGCCATAATAAGAATGACCGTTGTAGCAGAAATGACCATTAAGTATGGAATGCCGCGTCCGTTGAAAACAGTGCGTCCCAGTTGGGAAATGACTGTCTCGGATTCTGAGGGGATCGCGCCGATATGATTGGCAAGAAATGAGATGCTCAAGAAAAATGCAGCCAGAATAACCGACATCCAGATCAGTGTGATACCAGCGTTACGGCTGCGCGGCTCCTTGAAAGCAGTGATACCATTCGATATGGCTTCAATGCCGGTCAGGGCGGCTGTACCACTTGAGAAAGCATGGAGAAGGAGGAAAGGTGTTATTGCAGAAAGCATATTTTTGACCTCAAGGTGGGGCGGATCAATGACAACACCTAACGTTCCACTGGCGTAGCGGATCAAACCTGTCCCAATTGTCACGAAAAGCGCAACTATGAAAAAGTAAGTTGGGATGGAAAATGCGACACCCGATTCTTTGACCCCGCGCAGGTTTATCAGCATGATAAGAAAAACAGCGGCCACTGAAATCCACACGCGGTAAGGGAAGAACTGCGGATAAGCCGAGACAATTTGCGCCACACCAGCCGCAACTGATACAGCGACAGTCAAGATGTAATCTGTGAGCAGAGCAGCCCCAGCCGTCTGTGCGGGTAATTCTCCAAGGTTATCCCGGGCGACAATGTAAGCGCCGCCTCCGCCGGGATAGGCATGAATGGTCTGTTCATAGGAAATGGTAACAATAGTCATCAGAATTACAATGGCAAGCGAAATTGGAAAAACATATCCAAATGCCATCGTACCAGCGGCTACAAGAATGATCATAATTTCCTGAGTGGCATAGGCAGTTGATGAAAGCGCATCTGATGCAAAGACGGCCAGTCCGATGGCTTTGCCAATGGTCTGGTGAGGCGCGTCGGCTGTGGATAAAGGTCGCCCGATGAACCAATGACTCAACGAGCGTGGCGGCTTGTAATCGGATTCCCGCCGCATGATTTCAGTTTGATTATTTTCAGGGGTTAACATAGTTTTCTCTTGAACTAACAAAAAGATACCCTCGCATAGGGCGAGGATTAATACTGGCATACCCGCGAACAAAACATGCCGGTCTACCAAACGGCCTGGTACCCCAAGCCGTTACCCACCTTTTCGGATGCTCTCAGCCTGGTGAAACAAACGCTTTTCTCTTCCACCTATTTTCGAACTTCGCTGTTTTCCACTGAAATCCGAAAATCGGCCCGCTCTCGTTCTCATTACCGCTTTTCTCGCTCCACCAACTCCTTTTGGCTCTATCAAACGGACAAAGTCTACTAGCTGAGGGAAAATTCATGTTTGCCTAGTGTGTCAGGTTATTCCAAACCCAAATAAGACCGAGTTCGATCAGGACGGATAATGAAAGCAGGGTATCCTTTGCCCATTCTTCTGAAATTCGCGAAATTCGAATTTGGAACCAGAAAAAAACGAATAAAACGGCCAGTGAAACTATCCAAAAAACAGACTCGCGGAGGAAGTGAGGCAGAAATCTGCGCGTCACTGGATGAAACCCAAACAGGGTTATGATGGGAAAGCCCAAATTGGCAAGCGCCAGATCTAACGGCTGATGTAAAATTCCAATTTGCTGGTTGGCGGGGCAGATGATGACATCGCCAAACTCTAAAACGTTTTTCAAGCTTTTTATCCAATTACGCCCATAATCAAGTCGTATTTCCACGGGCACGCGCGGTTCGCGAATCAATGCCGCAATAGTAATCAATCGCCGACGCACACTTGATTCTTCATTTAGGCTGGGGCATAAACCAAGCAATAACACCGAGAGACGAGCTGGAAACGCCAGGTCCCAGATCTTGCGCGCAATCGCCGTTTCATCCACATCCAGGTTCGGAATTAAAACAACGAGTCGTTGGATCGCAGTCAGATCGAAATCCTGCAGGACAAATAAGCCATCGAGCTGGGGTAATTTACCGTGAGGTACGATTTCTTTTTGTTCCAAGGGCTCTGCAGCAAAAGGAGACGAACTTTCATCCGGATTATGGAGAACCATATTTTGATTCTGTGGTTGGGTCGTTTGAGTGAAACTATCCATGTGATCTCACTTTCTGTACAAAAATATAACAAACCGAGATAAAACGCTGACAAAATTTTTGACCAAACGTATAAAGAACAAATAAAAACGCCCCTCCAATGGGGCGTTTAGGAAGAATGTCACCATCGATTCAGTGACATAAAGCAATCAGTGGAGTTGTCAGTTATTCATCCGCAATAAAGCGATAGCCAATCCCCGGCTCGGTGAGAATGTATTGCGGACGTTCCGGATCAACTTCCAATTTTTTACGCAACTGCCGCATATACACCCGCAGATATTCGATATGGTCCGCTTCCGCCTCTCCCCAAACATGAGTCAGGATACTTCGATGAGTTAATACACGCCCGGTATTGGATGCCAGATATGCAAGCAGTTTAAACTCCGTGGCAGTCAGCTTTACCTCTGCGGAACCGCGTTTGATGATATAGCGGGCAAGGTCTATGACCAGATCTCCCGCTTTTACAACAGATTCTTTTCTACCCTTTATTTGGGCGGAATGACGAAGCGCCACACGTACATGTGCGAGCAACTCCTCGATGCCGAAAGGCTTGGTCAGGTAATCGTCTGCGCCTTTATCCAATGCGGCAACCTTTTCACGTTCGCTATCCCGCACGGAAAGAATAATGATTGGAATCTGCGTCCACTCACGCAGACGCGCACAGACTTCAATACCATCCATATCTGGCAGGCCAAGATCAAGGATGACAATATCGGGAGGATTGGCCGCGGCAAGCGCCAATCCTTCTTCGCCGCGATTCGCTATTGTGACCTGAAATTTTTTTTCAGTTAATATCGTCCGCATGGCGCGCAAAATCTGAGGTTCGTCATCGATGACCAGGATGTGGGGGGCATTAGTCATATCGTCTCAGAATCAACTGGAAGGCGAGGCGGAGGCGTTCCATCCAGCGTAAGGGGAAGCGTAAAGTTGAAGGCAAATCCATCCGGCAAATTCTCAGCCCAAATATTGCCTCCATGCGCGCTGATGATACCTTTGCAGATGGAAAGACCCAGGCCTGTGCCAGTTACACGATCAGCATTCGTGACACGATAGAATTTGTCGAAGATGCGATCAAGATGTTCCTGAGGGACAGGGGGACCTTGATTGTTCACTTTGACCATTAGGGTGGTTTCATTTAGTTTGCGGGCAGAGACATGAATCGTAGTATTAGGTGGAGCATACTTCAGGCTATTACTGATGAGGTTTTCAAAGACCTGTTCCATTTGCACATAATCCACAGGCACAAGCGGCAAATCCTCGGGAACGTCCACTTCCAATTTATGTTGTTCCGGTGCCCTACGAATTCGAGCAATGACTCCGCCAACAATTTCACCTATCAGATTCCATTGGCGTTGTGGTTTGAGCGCGCCCGATTCGATGCGCGACATATCCAGCAGATTCCCAACCAAACGATTGAGATGATCGGTTTCGTCATCAACAGCGGCGAGCAGATCTTCACGCGCGGATGATTTCCATTGCACATCGCCGCTTCTCAAACTTGTGATGGAGGCTTTGATCGTTGCCAGCGGGGAACGTAATTCATGTGAAACGGAAGATAGCAAGGCGGATTTCAAACGATCGCTTTCTTCCAGTACCTTTGCGCGGGTTTCTGTTTGAGTGAGCCATGCGCGCTCAAGCGCCATGGCGCCCTGGCTTGCAAAGGTATGCAACAAGCGGTCGTCGGCTGGCTGATTCAAAGACTGGTTGCGCCAGACGCGGATTTCACCCAACGCACCGCGTACAGTTTGAAGAGCAGCGGCCAACTCAGGCTTGCGCGCAGATGCGGCAGTCGCTTCCGGCAAGGATAAGCTGATATTCTTAAGCGTTGATCGGGCAGTCAGTTCGACACGTTCTGCCTGAAAGGTTTGCAGGGTCTGCTCTGCCACAATATGAGCGATGGATTGATCGTCCTGCAAGCCAGCCAGCGCAGTAGTCAACTCATATAGTTTTGTTGCTTCGCGTTCACGCGCGGTTGCCACAGCCAGCCCAGCCTTAGCCCGCCCCACCAATTGACTGATGACAATTGCCACAACAAAGAATACGATCAGTACAACCACGTCGCTGGTCTGATGGACCGTGAATGTATAGTAGGGTTGAATGAAGAAATAATTGAAGCCGAGAAATGCTGATAAGGCGGTTAAGATGCCAGGTCCTAAACCCCAAAATGCGGTATTGAGCCCCACTGGCAACAGGAATAATAAGGCGATCAGAGGGGTATCGAGAATATCACGAAGCAAATAAAGGATGCCCGTCGATACGGAAAACGTAAGCAGGCCCAGCAGGTAATTCAGAAAAAAGCGAGAGGAGTTTGGAAAACGAGTTATCATGTGTATGATCTTTGATTTATATCTTCCTTGCACGATAAGCAAGTTGTTTTGGAAAGTTGAGGCAGGTTTGGAGATTCGTGAAATAAAATTTATTCCTGCCAACTTATTGTCAGTGTTATTGAACCTTCGATTGCAAAATAGTATTTAGATAAATATTTTCTTCTTCCTCCGTCTTCACATCCCCATCCAGCCACGCCGCGCGGAGTTGACGGAGGATCACGGCGTAACGTGGTCCGGGTTCGAGACCAAGATTCTTTAGGTCAGTGCCGGTGATATTGGGTTTAATGAATCGCCACTTTATAAGATAGTCCGATAAAGTCTGGTCTTTGCTAACGAGATGGACAGCATACACAGCCAGCGTAGGTATCTCATCGAGATGAAATGTCCATTGACTGGGTTTCCAATCCATAAAGGTGGACAAATTTTTATCCAGAGACGAAGCTCCGCGTACGGCTTTGGTCAACAATGTGGGGAAAGTCAGCCGCTTCGCAAGGACTTCGATCTCATCACCAGCCAGATTCAACAAATATAAGACCCAGCCCAGCGTCTGTCGAAACGAAAGCATATCCGGCACTGCAAAATCGCCTAACTCTTGTTCGGGTTTATCAATTAAAGCGATCAGCGGTCGGCTATCAGCGGTCATTAAAGAGGAATGGATAACATTGAGTAAACCCAACTCTTTCGATCTCTCCAACATTGCGCTTGCATTTTCTTCTTCAAACATTAAGTCAATTTCATGACGCAAACGCTCACCACTCAGCCCCGAAAGGATACCGCGCGCTTCGTCATTGATGAGGCTCAACGTTCCGGCTTCGATCTCAAATCCATATCGCCCTGCATACCTAACGGCACGAAAGATGCGTGTCGGATCATCCACAAAAGACTTCGCGTGCAGAACGCGGATCAATTTATTTTCAAGGTCTTTTTGTCCATCCAATGGGTCGAACAATTCGCCAAAATGCTCCCCATCCAATCGAAGTGCCATGGCATTGATCGTGAAATCGCGACGGCGCAGGTCATCGTCAATGGTTGAGCGTTTGACCGTTGGCAATGCGCCCGGCTGAGCATACGTCTCGGAGCGGGCTGAGACCAGGTCAAAAGAAAGCGAGGCGTCCGGCAAATTAAACGCAGGCACATTCAGCCGTTTAAAAATTGATTCGTTCAATATCCAGGTGGCAGTCATAAATTTGGAATGGATCAGGATTTTCCCACCAAATTTTCTTACGATGTATTCCGCAAACTCTGCGCTACTCCCCTCCACTACCAGATCAAAATCATTGACCGACCTCCCCAAAAGAATATCACGCACCACCCCACCCACCAGATACAGCGGCATCCGCAACATCGCCGCCTGATACGACAACAGGTGAAGCAACTCCGACCGCTCCTGGGTAAGAGAGTGTTTCAACAGATCTGCGCCATTATATTTTTTCACAGTTCGATTATATGTCAGAATATCGAGCAAGGTTGTGCGACTGCGCTAATATTTCAGGCTTGAGTTTGTGATTGAGCCGCAGGATCCAAATCACCGGCATGCGACACCAGCGTTTTTCCAGCAGGCTTTGATCGCAAGGCTTGTTCCTCCGCAACTGGATCACTCCGATGCAACCTAGCCGGAATCGAATCAAGTAATTCATCCTTGGATGAAGCGTCTTTCTTCCCCAATCTGCTCCAAAACGACTGACTATAAAACTCATCACGAGAAGTTGGCGTCAATACGTCACCGAGACTATCACCAAACATATTCCAGGCGATCCCAAACAACATAACCGCGAAAGTAGGCGGAAGAAATGCCCACCAATAAGTAAGCAAACTCCCGCCCGGGCCAAGGATCCAGTCCCGCCCCTGTGCCAGCATCGCGCCCCAAACTGATCCACCCCCAATGTTGATAAATGTAAGTGTGGCCTGCAGGACTACAATTCCACCGACATCACGTGCAGCCAGAACCATGGCAGGACCCATTGAATTGGGGAGGAGATGTTTACGGACGATCCAGAATGCACTACCCCCCAGTGCCCGAGCCGATTGAACAAAATCGGTTTGCTTCAGAGTAGTTACGATTGAATGCACAAGCCGGGCGTACGGCATCCAGGACAAAATAATCAGGCTCAACATCAGAGGATTCACATGTTCAAGCAAATACCGGATCATGGATAAAGGAGCTGTGAAATCAATGGCCTGCCCCTCTACATATATTCCTCCCAGTGCTGTGATTGTAGAGCCGTATAGTTGCTGAAGAAAAACCAAACCTGCAATAGCTGGAAACGCCAGAAAAGAGTCCGCAATTCTTATCATAAAACTTCCAAGGCGGTTACCTACAAAGCCTGAGAACGCACCGTAAAGAATGCCAAAAATGGCTGTACTTACAGTAACGATCAACCCAAAGGATAGCGCGTCACGGGTTCCCCAGACCAACGCGTGATATACATCAATGTTGCGTGGAAGCGTACCAAGAGGCGAACCTGCGCGTGGAGGCGCTGGCCGGCTTTCTGAGGGTCTGCCAACTCTCATGAACGGTCCTGGCTCTTTGGGATCATCAGGTGAAAGATAAGGCGCGGCTATGGCAACCAGAATATAAACAAGGATAACAGACAGGCTCAGCCAATTCTGCCAGCGCCTTAAAAACAGATGCGGGCGACTCATATCTTTAATACCCCTTCGCGCACACGCGGATCGAAAACTGCCTGCAACACATCCAGTATAAACATTAGAAGGAGGGTTATGATCACGCTATATATGGCAAAGCCAAGAGCCGCAGGGGCATCAGGCACTCCGCTCAGCGCGCTTAAGATAATGCTCGATATGCCGTTAATATTATAGATGATCTCGGCAACAAAGACTCCAGAGACAATGGATGTCGCTGATAATGTCATGCTTGTAAGTGAGGGCGTAAGTGTATTGCGAAATATATGTTTCCAGACAATTCTCCGTTCGATAACACCGCGTGATCTCGCCGCAATTACATACTCCTTCTTTTCCTCACCCATGACCGACACGCGGGCAACTCTTCCCAGAGTCGCCCAATGATAAATACTCAGCGTAAAGACGGGCATCGCGAGATGGCGGAACGCATCTCCCATAATATCGAACCGCCCGTTCAGGAGACTATCAATCGTAAGCATGCCCGTATAATAGACAAAAGATCCCTCCATTGTCTCAAGTCTATAAGGCAGGCTGATGCGCCCCGGAGCAAACCAGTTCAGGTTAATATAAAATATCGAAAGAAGGACAATCGCCAGAATAAACGGCGGCGTGGATGTGCTGAGAAAAGCAAGCAACCGGAAACCTCTATCAAAATGACCGCCTCTTTTCCAACCCGCCATCATACCGCTGACAAGTCCCAATGGAATAAGAAGTAAAAGCGAATAAAGTGCAAGTTCAAGAGTTGGGGGTGTCCGCCTGAGGAGCGACGGCAAAACAAATTCATTCAAGCTGGGGCTATAACCCCAACTCCCATTAAGCAGAGTCTTTACCCATAGGAAATACTGTACAGGATAAGGATCTCGCAAATGATACCGCCTGATCAATTGAGCCTCTATCGTCTGCAACTGTTCCACTGTTAGGTTCTGATTAATATTTTCAGACAAATACAAGGTGGCACGCGCTTCTGGTGGTGTAAGCATTACCCCCCCGTAAAGGATCATGGTTATCACGAGCAGGGAAATCGGAACGGCCAAAAAACGTCGTATCACGAATTGAAGAAATGGCGGCATCGGAACCTCGATTCAATTTTACCTGCAAATTCAGAATTTATTCCGAACCAAAAATTCAGGTATAATGTGCGGCATGATGTTGAACCCGCTCCCGCGACCCGCAATCCGCAAACCTGCCTGGTCTGGATAAGGTTCGATTCACCGTGTCAACGAACGGCTCCCAGACTTTGGTGAGCCGTTTTTGTTTTTTATTTGTAGGGGCGGGGTCTCCCCGCCCAAATCGAGGCGAGACGCTTCGCAGCCTCGCCGTTACGGAAACATAATGGACATCAAACACCTCACCGACGAAATGAATCGCTTCGTCCACTCGAAAGGCTGGTACGACGAAAACAGCAAACGTCCTCAGACACCTCGTAATTTATCCATTTCACTGGCTTTGGAAGCCTCAGAAATTCTCGAACATTTTCAATGGCAGGATGAAATCAAGGATAAAGAAGAACTGGCAGGCGAACTCGCAGACGTGGCATTATATTTACTGGAATTGGCATCAGTTACAGAGATCGATCTCGAAGAGGCGATGTTGAAAAAATTGGAAATCAACAGAACGCGAGAATGGGATCAAGAATAATTGAATGTAGGGGCGGGGTCTCCCCGCCCGAAACGGGGCGAGACGCTTCGCAGCCTCGCCCCTACGGAAAACAAAATGAACATAACTGTATTCGGTGGCTCAGAACCCAAAGAAGGCGACAAGGCGTATGCTGAAGCACAAGAACTCGGCAGGCTGTTGGCGCTACGCGGACATATCGTCCTCACCGGCGGCTACATTGGCACGATGGAAGCAGTCTCACGCGGCGCGCATGAAGCGGGCGGACATGTTATCGGTGTGACGTGCGAAGATATCGAAGTGTGGAGACCCGGCGGACCGAATCGTTGGGTAAAAGAGGAACGGCGGATGAAAACGCTTATTGAGCGGTTGCAGGCTTTGATCGAAGGCTGCGAAGCGGCAATTGCCCTCCCCGGAGGCGCCGGCACATTGACAGAAGTCTCCTTGATGTGGAACTTGATGACCGTGGAGTCCCTGCACCGGAGACCGTTGATACTGGTCGGTCGTGGCTGGCGGTCCACCTTCGATCAGTTCTTTCAAGAGTTCGACTCTTATGTAGCCCCACACCGGCAAAGCCTATTACACTTTGCTGAAGATGTGCAAACCGCTGTAAAAATAATTGGAAATCACACGTAGGGGCGGCGTCCCGCCGCCCGATGTTGGATGGTAACAATAAGGGCAGGGAGACCCCGCCCCTACAAAATTCTTGGAGTAAAAATGGCTGAAGAAAAATTAACAACTCGTGCAGAAAATTTTGCGGAGTGGTACAACCAACTCGTTATCCGCTCAGACTTGGCAGATTACGCGCCCGTGCGCGGCTGTATGGTTGTCAAACCTTATGGCTGGGCATTGTGGGAGAACATCACAGCCTGGCTCGATGCAGAGTTCAAGAAAACGGGGCACGTCAACGCGGCATTCCCAACGTTGATCCCTTTGTCTTTCTTTGAAAAAGAAAAGGAACACGTGGAAGGCTTCGCGCCTGAACTCGCGGTGGTCACACACGGCGGCGGCGAAGAGCTCGAAGAAAAACTGGTTGTTCGTCCCACGTCCGAAACTATCATTGGATATATGTATTCCAAATGGATCAAGTCCTGGCGCGATCTTCCAATACTGATCGTTCAATGGGGTTCGGTGCTGCGCTGGGAACTCCGCACAAGACTTTTCCTGCGCACGGCTGAGTTCTATTGGCATGAGGGTCACACCGCCCACGCCACCGCAGAAGAAGCCAAAGAGGAAATGTATCGCATCCTGGATATTTATGAAGAGTTCAGTCGCAAGGAAGCGGCGATTCCTGTCTTCACAGGACCCAAAAGCGAATACGAACGATTCCCCGGCGCACAGATCACAACCTCCATTGAAGCCATGATGTGGGATAAACGCGCTTTGCAGTCCGGCACATCGCATTACTTCGGAACAAATTTTGCCAGGGCGTTTGACATCCAATTCCTTGATAAAAACAATTCACTGCAATATTGCGAAACAACCTCGTGGGCCATCTCCAGCCGCATTATCGGTGCGATCATCATGGTGCATGGCGACGATCAGGGACTTGTGTTACCTCCCCGCCTCGCGCCTATTCAGGCGGTCATCGTGCCCATCTTCAAAAAGGAGGAGGAAAAAGCAAAAGTAATGGAAGTTGCCGACCGCGTCTTCATGGAACTCAAAGCCGCAGGCATTCGCGTCAAGATGGATGATCGCGACAATGTGAGTTCGGGATTCAAATTCAATGATTGGGAAATGCGCGGCGTCCCCGTCCGTGTAGAGATCGGTCCCAAGGATGTGGAAAAAGGATCTATTGCCCTCGCCCGTCGCGACAGACCCGGCAGGGAAGGCAAAACCTTCGTCTCGCAAACGGATCTCGCCTCGACCGTGAGCGGACTCCTCGTCGAGATTCAGGATTCTCTCCTCAAGCGCGCCACTGAATTCCGCGATGCCAATATCCACGAACCCAGGGATTATGATGATCTCAAGAAAATCGTCGCTGATGGCTGGGCATTCGCCTATTGGTGCGAATCACTTGAATGTGAAGCCAAAGTCAAGGAGGATACCAAAGCCACCACACGCAACATTCCATTGAACCAGCCTGACCAGGAAGGAACCTGCATCGTCTGCGGCAAACCTTCCAAGCGCAAAGTGTATTTCGCAAGAACGTATTAAACAATTACCAATTACGGATTACTTCGCATGACAATTCGTAATTGGTAATCCGTAATTATTCATGCCCGCCATTGACCTCGCCCGTCTCAAAAAACAAACCGCCCACCTGGCTGACTTGTTCGACCAGCCCTCTGCCTTTCTGCGTGAACACCGCGCGATATTAGATCACTACGTCAATTACACATTACGGAGTCAAGGTGTGGCGCCATCCTCCGTTCTACCCACCTATCGAACCCCGGTGGTGGTATTACGCCAGATCGAAACAGAATTAAGTGCCGTTGTACAAAAGCAACCCATTCAGGCGCTCGAACTGGCTGACGCCCTCTGGGATGAAGGCTGGCTTGAAACCAGATTGCTCGCCGCATTTTTACTAGGGCGCATTCCCCCGCAAGAAGAAAGACTCCTCGCCCGTCTCACCGCCTGGACACAAGCCGTGCGCGACCCCAGCGTCCGCGCCGCGTTGCTGACGACGAGTCTCACACGCCTCCGCAAGGAAACCCCTGACCTATTTTTAATCCTCGTCAAAGAGTGGCTTCACCCTGCCCGCAAAAAAATGTGGTCGAATGGTATTCAAGCGCTTGTGCCGCTTATCGCCTCCTCTGAATTCGATAATCTCCCTCCGATCTTTGAAATCGTAAGTCCTATTCTCAAAGCCTCGCCTGCCGCGTTACAATTCGACATACAGGAACTGCTGATCGCATTACACAAAAAGTCCTCGGATGAAACCATCTACTTCATCCAACAAACTCTAAAAGATACGAAAAGTGAATTACCAACTGTATCGTTGAGACGTATGCTGCCAGACCTGCCTAAGGATATGCAATCAAACCTGCGCGAGATACTTCGCAAGGCCATATAATAAACCTCTTGCCCAGGAAAGTTATTGAGTAGCCGCAGAGCTCGCTGAGATCTTTGAGAAAAGCTCATTTTCTCTATGACTCGGTGGCAAAGAGGCTTTCGCAATAATCCAATATATCTATTACCGGAAAGGAGAAAAATCATGATTGTGATAAGAGGAGTCCTGGGAGGCATTGTCTTATTTCTGGGGCGCGAACTGAATTTCGTGTTTGCAGGTGGCTTCGCCGCTTTGATCGCCTTGCGCGTTATGCCATTGCTGCCTTCCACCTGGCCCGCCTGGGGCGATATAGCCTTCCTCATCACTTTAGCCCTGATCGCCGCGGCAATTCCATTGGCCAACGAAAGGGCTGGGTATGTCCTTTCAGGCTTTCTGGTGGGCGGCTACTACCTGGCTGAGTATTATGTACCAGGATTTATAGCCATTCCAATTCTGCCATTCATACTCGGAGGCGTAGTAGGCGGCATCTTCATGGGCGCACTCACTGAATGGGCGCTGATGCTCGTTACAAGTGTGGTTGGTGCATTTTTTGTCATGGACCTCTTCACACTATCACCAGACCTCGAATTGATGCTAACCGGCGGGTTGTTTCTCGCTGGCGCGCTGACCCAGGTTATCATCAGACGCTTGCAACAAAAATGATCAACACCAGCAAGTTGATCTATTTGCATGGCTCCGATAGCGATAGTAACAGCGGCAAAGCGCGTCTATTCCGCGAATGGTTCCCCGGCATGCTCACGCCGGATTTCACCGGCTCATTCGAAGAGCGCATGGCTCAACTCCACACCATCCTCTCAGATAAAAAAGACTGGACTCTCATCGGTTCCTCATACGGCGGACTCATGGGAACAGTTTTCACATTGGATCACACGACTCAGGTACGCAAACTGATCCTGCTAGCCCCAGCCTTGACACTTGACCCGCTCGCCTCTCTTTCCAACCCACAGCCTGTTTCCGTTCCAACCGGCCTCATCCACGGGACGTTGGACACTGTTGTCCCCCTTGAGCCCGTACGTGTCATCGCGCAAAAACTTTTCACAAACCTCACTTATTACATCGTCGAAGATGACCATCGCTTGCAAAAATCGGTCCATGAGTTGGATTGGAAAACAATACTGGCATGATTCTGGAGTCGGTCCGCTTGCTGACCGAAGTCCATCAGCAAGCTGATGAACTCCAGAGGAAGACAACATGAATCAACAGATCTACTGGCATACCACAGTCCAAATGCCTGATGACTCAAACCTGACGCCCCTCCCCGAAAAAGTGGATGTGGCAGTCATCGGCGGCGGCTATACAGGTCTCTCCGCCGCGCGGACTCTCGCGAAACGCGGCGTGAAAGTTGCCGTGCTTGAAGCCAACACCATCGGCTGGGGTGCGAGTTCGCGCAACGGCGGCATGACGCTCACCGGGCTCAAGGTTTCGATGCATACCGTTTTCAAAAAGTATGGACGCGAGATCGCCAGAAGGCTTTTTCAATGTTCCATTGAATCGGTGGATATGGTTGAACGGATCGTCAAAGATGAAAATATAGATTGCGGCTTTGCCCGTTATGGTCATTTACTCACAGCCAGCAAGCCAGCACATTACGAAGGCTTCAAAGGTGAAGTTGATTTCATGGCAAGGGAATTCAACCATGCCGTGAGATTGGTTCCACAAAGTGAATTGCGCAGGGAGATTGGCTCGAATGCTTATCACGGCGCGCTGGTGGATGAGGTAAGTGGCGGTCTCAACCCGGCGCAATATGTTGCAGGTCTCGCGGCGGCGGCAGAAAAGGCTGGGGCTACGCTGCATGCGCGGGCGCGCGTCAACAGCCTTGAGCGTAGAGAGAAGCGGTTCTTCATCCAAACAGAAAGAGGTTCGTTGCAGGCAGAATCCGTTTTGGTGGGGACGTCTGGTTATACAAGTAATGCTACCAAAAAACTACAGAGGAAAGTGATCCCGATCGGGTCATTCATTATCGCGACCGAAAGATTATCGGATGAACTTGTTCATGAACTCAGCCCGAAGAACCGCATGATCTTTAATTCGGTGCACTACTTGAATTATTTTCGCTTGTGGGATAACCGCATGATCTTCGGCGGTCGGGCGGCGTTCTTCCCTGAAAATAAGAACACGATTGCCAGAAGCGCAGAGATATTGCGACGAGAAATGATAAACGTATACCCGCAACTGAAGGATGTAAACGTTGAATATGTTTGGGGTGGCACATTGGATTTCGCATTCGATATGATGACACACGTGGGTGAAGTGGATGGAATTTATTATTCGCTTGGATATGCAGGACATGGCGTTGCGATGGCGACATATCTCGGCAAGACCGTCGCCGATGCAATGCTGAACGGGAACATCAAGGAGCATCCGTTCGCACAGTTTGATTTCCCCGGCGCACCGTTGGGATTGTATAACGGTTATCCATGGTTCCTGCCGTTTGCAGGTGCATGGCACAAGATTTTGGATTGGGTTGAGTAGCAAACAAACCCGACATATCGCGTCGAGCGGAGACTTTCGTGCTCGTTGAAAGCCGTAGACGAGACGCAGTATCGCCAAAAACACTGCGCTCACCTGCACTTGCGCCCGGTGCAAGTGTCGTCTACAAGCGGGACGAACACCCGCTCTCCGCTCAGCGCGAACTTTTTGGAAAACACAAAATGTTGCCTGACGAAAAATTCCTTTCTACAGTATCCGATGTTGTTTGGCGGTTTCATACGTATGATCAATATGGTAGAAAGCCAGAGAAAGCCCTCAAGGCTCTGGCAAAAAGAGCCCCCGGTTATTCGGCTGAGTTTTACAAAGAACGATTTGAACTTGATCTGAAGCTTTTGGTCACGACGATTGAAGCAGTCAAAGAAGCGCCCAAGTTTTTCAAACCAGAAAATATATACAGCCAATTTTCGGATGTGGATTCAGAGTATGTGATGAACAAACTACATGCCACGTTTCCCGATCAAGTGGATGATTTCTTGAAGGGTCATTTGAGCATGGTAATTTATTGGTATTATTTGAGATGAGCCCAAAATTACCCCAAATTGTGTAAGCATTGCATCCAAACGAAGATAGTGGTGTTTTGACATGAAATCAATAAATTCCATTAAAATACCTCCATCTCGCCAAAGGAGATTCGTAATAGCATGGATATCAGCACATTCTACGCAGTGACCTCCGCGACCTGTTTTACACTGGTCGGTTTATGGTGGTCGGTGGTCAAGGATCACCGGGAGTGGTTAAAGGACGAAGCGACGAAACGCATGGCAGGCGGCGTATACGCTTCGTTTTTGATTCCAGCACTGATGAGCATGGGGGCGCAAGTGGGCGGCGAGGGAAATATCATTTGGAATCTGGTCTTCATCGTTGCCGGGGTGGCGGGAATACAGTATACCACACAGTTGATCCAGAAGACGAAAGCGGCTGAGGCAAATGGACCGTTCAGCAAAAACCGCTGGGCATTGCCTCTTTTATATGGCATCGTAATAGTCTTTGCCTTCTTCCCCGGTCTGGCTGGGATCATCGGATTGAGAGCCCTGCAGGTGGAAGGTCTGCTTTTGTGCATCCTGATCTTGATCGCCCACATGCTGGCATGGGAGTTCATGAGCAATTCTTAAAAGCTACGCCACGAAAAAAATTATAGGAGAGTAATCATGGCTACAAAAAAACAAATGGAAGGCGAAGTTTATTATCCATCCGAGGAGGTCGTGGCGCAGGCGCGTCTCAAGGATTGGGACGCGCTGGCAGAGAAAGCCAGCAAAGACTTGCAAGGCTTCTGGGCGGATGAAGCCAATGAACTTGAATGGTTCAAGAAGTGGGATAAGGTTTTGGACGATTCAAACAAACCCTTCTTCAAGTGGTTCGTAGGCGCGAAGACGAACATCGTCCACAATGCCATTGACCGGCATCTCAAGACACACCACAAAAACAAACTGGCTTTGATCTGGGAAAGTGAAGATGGCAAGCTGGAACGGAGCTTCTCGTACTATGCGCTGAACCGTGAAGTGTCGCGCTTCGCGAATATTATCAAAGCCATGGGGATTACCAAAGGCGAGCGCGTCACGATCTATATGGGGCGCGTGCCTGAGATCGCTTTTGCGATGCTGGCTTGCGCAAAGATCGGCGCGATCCACTCGGTGGTGTTCGGCGGCTTCTCAGTGGATTCTTTGCAGGGCCGCATCGAGGATAGCCAGTCCAAGCTGGTAATCACCATGGACGGAAGCTACAACAACGGCAAGGTCGTGGAACTCAAACGGACTGTGGATGAAGCGCTCAAGCGCTGTCCGTCAGTGGAGAATGTGATCGTTGTAAAACGGATCGGCCACGAGGTCCCGATGGAAGCGGGCCGCGATCATTGGTATCATGATATGCTGGCACTCCCCATCGCCAATGGTAAATGCGCCACCGAAGTGCTGGATGCGGAAGATCCGCTTTACATCCTTTATACCAGCGGCTCAACCGGCAAACCCAAAGCCATCCTGCATACGCACGGCGGATACATGGTTGGCATATATACCACAATGAAGTATGTTTTCGATATCAAAGAGGAAGACCGTTGGTGGTGTGCGGCTGACCCCGGCTGGGTAACGGGTCACTCTTATATCGTCTATGGTCCTTTACTCAACGGCGCAACCTCGTTCATGTTCGAGGGTGGACCAACATTCCCATATCCAAATCGCTGGTGGCAATGTGTCGAGCGTTACGGGATCACGATCCTGTATACCGCGCCCACTGCCATCCGCGGACTCATGCGCTTCGGCGAAGCCTGGCCGAATAAACACGATCTATCCTCACTCCGCTTGCTGGGTACTGTCGGTGAGCCGATCAACCCCGAAGCATGGAAGTGGTATTACCGCGTCATCGGCAAGGAGAGATGCCCGATCATGGATACGTGGTGGCAAACTGAGACTGGCATGTTCATGATTACACCGACTCCCAGTGTACCGCTCAAACCCGGATCGGGAACGCGTCCGTTCTTTGGACAGGAGGCTGAGATCGTGGACGAACAGGGGAATCCCACCCCGGACGACTCAGAGGGTTATCTGGTTATCAAGAACCCGTGGCCCGCCATGTTACGCACAATTTATGGCGATCCAGATCGCTACGTTAACCAGTACTGGAGCAAATATCCCGGCAAGTATATGACCGGCGACTCTGCCAAGCGCGACAAGGATGGCTACTTCTGGATCATCGGCCGCGTCGACGATGTCATCAAAGTATCCGGTCACAGGCTTGGCACAGCGGAAGTTGAATCAGCGCTCGTGAGTCATCCCGCTGTTGCAGAAGCCGCAGCGATTGGCTTGCCGCATGAGGTCAAAGGTCAAGCCATTTACACGTTTGTGTTATTGCGATCCGGTTTCGCTGGTTCGCCCGAATTAGCGGAGGAATTACGTCAGCACGTCGCGACTCACATGGGACCTATCGCCCGACCTGAAGAAGTCAAGTTCGTGGATAAACTCCCCAAGACGCGTTCAGGAAAAATCATGCGCCGTGTACTCAAGGCAAGAGCACAAGGGTTGCCTGAGGGTGATATTAGTACACTGGAGGAGTAAACGAGAAGACCTCCGAGATTTTTGCGTAGCAGATCTCGGAGGTCTAATTTAATACAGATAACCAGATTTCATATGCTGGATGGAGGAACGATGCACAAACGAAAGCCGAGGAAGTCATAAAGGTTAACTGGATCGTAGTGGCGACGATACGCACAACGCGCGAGTTCCCGATAGTTGTTGAACGAACCACCCCGCAAGACTCGTCTATTACGGCTTAGTTCATCTTCACGCCCATCCTTCGCGTCATACGGGTATTTCGCAAGAAGACTGTGTGTCCATTCCCACACATTGCCAACCATATCGGCGCACCCATAAGGCGAATCACCGCCTGCTGAGGAATATAAGCCAACCGACGTTGTACCTCCTTCCTTTCCTTCGCTTGAATTACATTTATTATTGAGGTCGAACTCATTGCCCCAAGGCCACTCGTTGCCATACGCGCCGCGTGCGGCTTTC
>Ga0180069_1000047_pt1 | contig 27642 bp, 20 predicted proteins | sample EasRivERM_16_10D_2_FD_121793 | JGI IMG/M metagenome (GOLD analysis project Ga0180069, IMG submission 121793) | Soil microbial communities from meander-bound floodplain in the East River, Colorado, USA - East River metaG ERMLT231B'_16_10D | ecosystem: Environmental > Terrestrial > Soil >...
CGCTCAGCGCGAGTGTTACTCTTCCAACTTCCACAGCTCGCGCATTTCGGAGCTGGTTTCAAGCAGTTCATCCAATGTGCCTTCAGATTCGACTGTACCATCTTTGAGCACGATGATGTGATCCGCGCGCCTTAAAAGTGGGCGGCGATGGGATACTACAAGGCACGTCAAGGCGTTGCTTGCGAAGATACGCGCCCAAAGCTGGCTTTCCGTTTCAACATCCAGCGCGCTGGATAGATCATCGAAAACGACCAGTTCAGGTTCACGCACGAACATACGTGCCGCCGCAGAGCGTTGTGCCTGCCCGCCGGAGAGTTTGACGCCGCGCGCGCCGACCAGGGTTTCGAGGTTGTCATCCAATTGTTCGAGGTCGCGATCCATGACGGCGAGTTTTGTGGCTTTATAAATTTCAGCATCGGTACGTTGCAAGCCGAGCAGGATGTTGTTTCGTAATGTATTGCTAAACAAGCGCGGCACTTGCGCAGTATAGGCGCAACGCGGCGGTATGAAGAAATCTCCCGGCTCCGTGACCACGGTGCCATTCCAGCGTATCTCGCCAGATTCAAGCGGAAGCAATCCGAGCAACGCACGCAGCAAGGTTGTTTTGCCGGAACCAATGCGACCCGTGACCACCGTCAGAGTGTTGCGTTTTATTTTTAGATTTATATCTGCGATGCCGTTGACCGAATCAGGGTAGTGAAATGTTAATTGTTCAGCGACCAGTTCATTCAGGTGGTCTGAAGCGGTCTTCGTCGGGTAGGTCACTTCGGGCAACGGTCCATCCAAATTAATGTGGCTGTGTTCGACGAGTGCGTCCAGTGGCGCGTTTTCCATGAGGTGATACATGCGCTGGACGGAAACATTGAGTTGTTTGTAGCGCGCCGCCAACATGCCGCCGAACGTGGTGAGATCACCCATGCTTTGAAGCAAATAAACGAAGAGCGAAAAATCACCGAGCGTGAAATTGCCCGTGCGCATGGATTGACCGACAAGTACGAGGATGACGCCTGTGCCAAGTGTGGACGTGTTGCGATAGATCGAACCGAGTACATCATCGAAAAGTTTTTCGCGGATGGTCATTACACGGCGCTGATCGTTCAGTTTGTGAAAGTGGTTGATGACATCCTTCTCAGCCGTGGCAATTTTGACGGCTTGCACTGCGCCGAAAAATTCGCCGATAAAGCCGGTCACTTTACCGCCAGCCTGACGCGAGGCGCGGCGATAATGTTCGATGCGGCCGGTTGCGATGTTGGCAACGATACCCACGATGACCAAAGGAATTAAAGCCATCACAGTGACCGATGGGCTGATCTGTGTCATCAGAAAAATTGAAACACCAATGATGATGAGACCGACCATAATATCGTTGACAAGAATTACGAACAGCGGAATTTCATTAACGTCTGTTTTGAAACGGCTCACGGCTTCACCGGGGGAATCGGGAAGCTGTGATGCGCCGGGTCGCTTTAAGATATAGCGCAGAAGATTCCTGCGCAGCAAGGTGGACATATCCGCGAAGATGGGTACGTCGGCGTAATAGAATCCATAGGTCGTGATGATACGTCCGAGCCAGGTCGCGAAGAAAAAAGCAAAGATCAACCAGATGTTCGAGGTCAATGGTGCTTCATTGGTGAGCAGATCAAAGAATGCTTTGATGATGAGCGCAGGTGCGACCTGCATACTAAAACGGTAAACCGCCACGCTGAGAAAATCGATGATCCACATTCCGGGGCGGAAGCGAATCATTTCCCGGATGACTTTCCAGGCGGGGAGCGCGGGGATGTTTTGTGTGAAGGTTGTTTCAGTCATGATATTTTCTTTCATGGTTGATGGATGGTCCTGGTAGGGGCGAGGTCCTCTCGCCCTGTTTTTGGATGATTGACGGTGCAAAGGGCGGGGTCTCCCCGCCCCTACGATTACGCCAGGACTTCTTCCATTCCAGTTTGCAGTAGTTGATAAAATCGCGAGTTCGGGTCTGCGGCTAACTGCTTGCGGTCGCCATATTCGCTGACCTTGCCATTGTCCAAAATCATAACTTCATCTGCGCGCTGGATCGTATCCAGTCGATGGGCGATGATGATGGCGGTGCGGTTCCGTAGCAATTTATCGATTGCGCGCTCAAGCCTTTGCTCAGTCGCAGGATCAAGACGGGATGAGGCTTCGTCCAATATCACGAGACCTGGATCTCGCAAGAAGACACGTGTGAACGCCAGAAGTTGCGCCTCTCCCGCGGACAGTGAGCGGGATCCGGTTTCGAGTTCAGTATCCAAACCTTTGGGCTGGTTTCGCAGCCAATCGCCAAGTTCCAATTCTTCGAGGGTCGCGATGATTTTTTCGTCAGGTATCGAACGGTCGAAGAAAGTCAGGTTATCGCGGATGCTTGCACGGAATAATTGGACATCCTGTGTGACGATGGCGATGTTGCGTCGCAAAGTCTCGAGATGAGCCGAGCGCAAATCTGAATTGTTGATTTTGATACGCCCGGATTTCACATCATATAACCGGAAGATCAAACGTCCGAGTGTGGTCTTGCCACTGCCGGTACGACCGAGAAGTCCGAGAATGGAGCCGGGTTTCAAGTCAAAGGAAAGTTCGTTCAGTACTGAGTCGTTTCCGTTGTACGAAAAATTCACCTCTTCAAACTTTAGTGCAAGCGGCTGTGATGAAATCTCAATGCCCGCGCCATCTACGACTTCCGCTTTGAGATTTCGGAACTCGGTCAGACGCTCGACACACGCGCCGATCGTTTGAAAACTTTCGATCTCATGGGTCATTGCCCAGAACGGTTCTTCCAGCAGGTTGATGTAATGCACAAACAGATACACCGTGCCGATGGTAATGAGTCCGTTTAGGAAGAGCCAATATCCACTACCGATCGCAAGCAGACTGCCTGTGATGAGTGCCAAGCTCATTGCGTTTTCAATGATCCAGCGTTTGAAATGCGCTTGGCGGTTGTGGCCAAGGATGATGCCCTGATGGCGGAATAATTCCTGCAGCGAATAGTCCACTGCGCCACTGGAGCGGATATCTTCCGTGCCAGCCAGTTGCTCTTCAAGGAATCCGTAAAGCTGGGCTTCTGCTTCGCGGCGCGCTTTTTGATGTGGGACCGCAATATCTTTAACTTTGCCGAGAATCGCGATAGTAAGCACTGAATAGATGGTGAACGCCAAACCTGCGCGCCAATCTTCGATGAATAAAGCGACCAGAATACCAACGAGCAGCAAACCATTGGCAATCAGGTTCAGAGCGAATTGCGAGAAGAAGGTTGCGAGTTCGGTCACATCGCCATCAATGCGTTCGATCAATTCGCCGGGGGTATGGTCATTGTGAAAGCGCATGTCGAGATTCAAGGCGTGCCATGCCAACTCTGCACGCAGATCGTTGGTGGCCGTCCATGCGACATTTTCGCCGAGATAGGTGACACCAATTGCTACAACCTGCTGGATCAAAGCAATGCCGATAAAGGCAATCGCTGTCCAAGTGAGGGTTTGGAGTGTTTCGCCAGCCAGCGCGGAGTCGATGAATCTTCGCATGATCTGTGGAGCAAAGATACGCAAGCCGATACTGCCGAACAGCAATGCGGCAAGCAGGATGAACCGTCCCTTTTGTGGGCGGATGTGGTCAGCGAGAAGGTTCCAGTAAGATTTGAATGAGATGTTCATGATGTTGTTCCGTCTTGATCCTGAGCGCAGTCGAAGGAAAGGTTGATTGATTAGTTTATATTTCCAGGTCACATGCGCTTCGACTGCGTGGCGCCAGGTTTTGATGTCTTTCTACTCAACCACCGGGCGCCACTCGACTCAGCGCGAAGTAAATTTACCGATAAAAAAACACGGCGCAGGTGCGCCGTGTTTGAAAGAACACAGGAGATGGCCGTTGATCAACGGTCAATTGGCGCACTTCGAGGATGTATGCTGTTGCGGTTAAATTTCGTCATTATGTGCAAAGACATTTGAAGTGCGTTCCTTTCGTCAGAATTAATTACTGTAGCAGTTTACATGAGAGGTGGATGAATTGTCAAGGCTATTTCGATTTCTTCTCCAGTTTCGCCCACGTGTCTTTCAAATTCACTGTCAGATTGAACACAGGTTTTTCAGGCGCGGAGTCCATGTCCACGCAGAAATAGCCGAGGCGTTCAAACTGGTAACGCGAACCAACTTCCGGTGCGGCAAGATGCGGTTCCACATAGCCGGTGCGAATCTCCAACGAGTTGGGATTTAAGCAGGCAAGGAATCCCTCATCGCCTTCCTCAGGATCCTCTTTCGTGAAGAGACGATCATACATGCGGACTTCCGCTTCTTTCGCGTGGGCGGCGGATACCCAATGGATGGTGGACTTCACCTTGCGACCATCAGGCGAGTCTCCGCCTTTGGTGGCTGGGTCATAAGTCGCATGGACTTCGATTATTTCACCTTTATCATCTTTGACAACGTGTGTGCATTTGATGAAATATGCATACCGCAAACGCACTTCGTTGCCGGGGAAGAGACGATAATATTTCGGCGGCGGTGTCTCGCGGAAATCATCCTGCTCGATGTAAATAATTTTCGAGAACGGAACTTTGCGTATGCCCGCATTCGGGTCTTCGGGATTGTTGACTGCATCCATTTCTTCGACGAGATCATCGGGATAATTATCGATCACAACTTTGAGCGGTTTTAGCACAGCCATGCGGCGCAGAGATGTTTTATTGAGATCTTCGCGCACACAGGCTTCGAGCAAAGACACATCACTCACACTGTAATTCTTGGCAACACCCACACGACGAATGAATTCCAAAATGGCTTCAGCGGTATAACCGCGCCGGCGCATCGCACGCAAAGTGGGCATGCGCGGATCGTCCCAACCATTGACATGCTTCTCCTCAACCAGACGGCGAAGTTTGCGCTTGCTCATCACTGTATAGGTCATGTTCAAACGTGCAAATTCGATCTGACGCGGTTTGAAGACTCCCAGTTGTTCAGGGAACCACTCATACAATGGGCGATGATTTTCGTATTCAATCGAACACAACGAATGTGTGATGCCTTCCATCGAATCATTCTGTCCATGCGCCCAATCATACATGGGATAAATCTTCCACTTGCTTCCCGTGCGATGATGTGGCGGCTCACGCAAGATGCGATACATGGCTGGGTCGCGCATGTTGATGTTGGGATGTGCCATATCGATCTTGGCGCGCAAGATCCGTGAGCCATCGGGAAATTCGCCGTTTTTCATGCGCTCCAGCAAATCCATATTCTCTTCCACATCACGGTCTCGGTAGGGAGAATTTTTTCCCGGCTCCGTCAATGTGCCGCGATTGGCGCTTACTTCCTCTTGAGTCTGATCATCCACGTAAGCCTTGCCGTCCAGCACCAACTTCTGCGCCCATTCATACAGCAAATCAAAATAATCGGAAGCGTATGTCACCTTCACCCATTCGATGCCGAGCCAGCGTATGTCCTCTTCAATGGCTTCCACAAATTCAGTTTCTTCTTTCGTCGGATTGGTATCGTCGAAGCGCAGGATCACCTCGCCGTTGTTTTCCTTGGCGATGAGATAATCGATCATGAACGCCTTGACGTGTCCGATGTGGAGATAGCCGTTCGGCTCAGGTGGCAGGCGCGTGCGGACGTAGCTGAAGCGTCCGCTCTTCAAGTCCTCCGCGACGGCTTCACGGATAAAGTCATTCGGCTTGGATTCTTCTTGACTCATGCTCAATACCTTCTTTTGGATTTTGCTTCGCTTCATTCTTAACCCCAGCCTGCTTCGTGTTTCTGGAACTTTTTCTCAGCCGACGGAGTTATCCAATTATAACAAACGCTATATAATACCCCATGGAGGCATCAATGAGCGAATCAAACGACAAACAGGAAAAGTTCTTCGGCGCATATGTGGACCGCGATGTAGTCCTGCGCCTCGCCCGCTGGGCAGATGGCAGTGCCTGGGTGATCTTGACGATCTATGCGCTGACGTGGCTGTTCTCCTTTGTGTTATTTATTTCGCAATATTACAGCGGATTGTATCTTGCGAAAGGCACTGAAACCTTCTTTTCAGCCTTTGGGCTGTTCAGCCCCTATCTACAACAACCTCTGCCCGGCGTCTTCTACTTCTTCGGTTTACAGGCCATATCCAAAGGCATGTTGATTATGCTGGATATGGAAGATAACACCCGCCGTGCAGCCCGCAAGTAATCCGTCTGCCTGCAAGGCAATTGCTGGCAAACAAAGACAGAGAAAGACAAGTGTTCGCTCGTATCAGCATGCAAACATGCTAAATTCTGTTCCATGCCAGACAGGTCAGAATAGCTTCCTAATTACATTGGTAAATAAACGTAGAGCGCCAAAAGCTGACAATCCAAGGACTGCAATGCCGTAGAATATCCACAGGGATATTCTGAATGATTCAGGGTTATCTGCAAATTTAATGTATATGTATCCCAGTGCAAAGACCAGTGCATAGGAAACAGACACAAATAACAAGCCAAAGACCAGGTTGGTCTTTCGTTCCCTCATCACCAATTTGGTTTCATTGATAAACAACCAGAAAGCGAGTATCAGGATTGTAGCGAAGGGCAACAAAATAAGCCAGTACTCAGTATTTGGATTCATAAAATAGCCTGCGCCCAATAATAAAGACCACGCTGCAAGGATGATCGGAGAAAAGTAGTAACACTGGATATAAAAGGACCGCATAAATGAACGGCGTGAGAATGGGAGGCCGCGAAATGCATTCAGTGCCAGCGCAAAGCACATGGGAATGCTGAGAACAAGGAACGTGGTAAGGATTCCGGTGGGTTCCTGCAGGGAAGTCAGAAATTCCTGACCGGTGCTTCTTTCGGTGATGTAGAAATCATCTTCTATGTGGACGGTGAGTGGTTCGTTTTCGGCAAATATCTCCACTTTGAAATCCTTTGTATACGACTCGCCCTGACCATTATCGACTTTCGCCTGGATATTTTTTGTCCCGGGTGTTTCCCATTTAAAAATTACATAATCGGCAAGTTGATCGTGATCGAACTCCTGCATATCCTGTTCATCGGCTGTCCATACATAGTGATAGGTCTTTGTTTTTTCTATAAAGGCCACATCCACCACGAAGCGCATTGGCGTGCGCACATGTGCTTCTACCGGACCACTAATGGCTGCCCCGGGAAAAGGTGCACTGAAAACAAAGGCGATTGGGACGAGGGTGCAGGCCAGGATCAAAATGATGGGAGAAATATAACTATCGAAGCGGTCGTCAGTTTTGTCATCCAATTCGCGGGTAATATATTCGGGAATCCAGGAAGGGTTTACGATGATCTGGACCAGGGTTTTGGGAATAAGCAATACCCAGATCATGACCTCGTAGGCGAACTTTTCGATGCCCTCTATTACGTCGGTAAGGTTATTCATGTTGATCTTCTCCTGACGCCGGAATTTAATATCTATCATACAACGAACTGATGACAAGAGCAATCCAATTCCTTTATGAGTATTTTTCTTGACATGCTCCCTCTACAAGACTACAATTTTGTGGCAATTCCCCGAAAAAACCTTACCAACATCCCAAGGAGATTAACATGGCTTTTGAACTTCCAAAACTTGCTTATGCCTACGACGCGCTCGAACCGCATATCGACGCGCGCACAATGGAAATCCATCACACCAAGCATCATAATACTTATATTACGAACTTGAATGGTGCGGTGGATAAGACCGCAGAACTGGCGGGTAAATCGTTGGTTGAACTATTGAGCGATTTGAACGCTGTACCCGAGGCTGTGCGCGGTGTGGTCCGCAATCATGGCGGCGGGACCTACAATCACAATCTGTTCTGGGAGATCATGGGACCCAAAGCTGGAGGCGCTCCCAGTGGAGATTTGGCCAAGGCGCTTGATTCAGCCTTCGGGTCGTTCGATGCGTTCAAAGAGGAGTTCACCAAATCCGCCACCACGCGCTTTGGATCCGGTTGGGCCTGGCTTGTCAAAAAAGGCAGTGGTTTGGCTGTGGTCTCCACTGCGAATCAAGATTCTCCGCTTTCTGATGGTCTGACCCCGATCATGGGTATTGATGTGTGGGAACACGCTTATTATCTTAATTATCAGAATCGCCGCCCTGATTATATTACTGCCTTTTGGAATGTGATCAATTGGGATGCGGTCGCTGAAAAGTATAAATAACGACAGGCTTCCGAAGTCTGGTGAAGCGAGATATAATACGGAAATCTAGCTTAATCACATTCCCTATAGGAGATGTTCCATGACTCACATTATCACCAGCTTATGCGTGCGCGACCGCGGTTGTATTGATGTCTGCCCTGTTGAGTGTATGATTCCCGGCAACCCCATTAATGAATGGCCGTGGATCTATATTGACCCGGATACCTGCATTGACTGCGGTGCGTGTGTACCTGAATGTCCGTTTGCCGCCATCTTCCCCGAAGATGAAGTGCCTGCGGCGTACACTGCCAAGGGTGGCGAATATATCACCAACGTTGGACTTACAGGTCACTTTGAAGGTACCAATCATCACGGTCACCCCATCGTGTTGGATGTCGCCAGACAACTTGCGGCAGGTGAAGTGCTTGATCTCACACCTGACATCAAGCCCAACTATGATTTCTTCAAAGGTGGTCCTGGCTACGCTTCCAAGGATATTGACACAGGGTTGTAATTTTGTCCGTGTAAAAAATGATTACCTCCAAACTTAAGGAATCAGCCACAGATTTTTAATCAACTGTCCCGAACGAAGCCAAACAATAAGCCGACTCTCTAAACGGGGAGTCGGCTTATTTCTTGTAAATGAGTGAAACCCGCGGCTAAAAGCTTGAAATTACATTCGAGGTAAGTTATTCGCAGGCAATATAGCTCTTCCAGCCGTGACAACAGTCCCGCCAGTTGCATCTGCTTATATTCAGGGATGCATGGCGTCCACCAGCAGCTCCTCTCCGATCCGCTGTGCCAGGCGCAGATTATTTTCTTCGAGCAGGACAACTATTGCAAGTGGGGTGGCTTGAAAGTTTGGTGGCGTACCGCCAATAAACCACGTGAAGGATGATTCGCCCTCCTGTGCCTGACCGCTGTGTCGCCAGTAGGTTTGATTTTCAACAAGATAGGATGAAGCCGCATCATCTCCAGCCTGTGCTTGAATCGCTTCGATGGGCTTTCCCAACTCCGGGAGCGATACCCAGCCCTCGACTGGCGTGTTGACTGCCATGGCGATGCGCGGCGCGGGGATGACACCGTGATTGCTCAATGCCGCAGATGCCAAAGCCATCTGCAATGGCGACACGCGCATTGTGTCTATATCATCCTGTGATAAGGCAGGGGCGACAGGTAATTGTATCTGCGGTGCCTGATAGAACCCAAAGGTTTTGAATACATTTATCAAGACGTTATCATTTACTGATTCGTCTCCATAAAGGGCGTCAATGAACGGCTGCATGATCGAGCCTGCGGGATATTGCCCGAGGGTGGCGCGGTTAATCAGTGGCTTATTCGGATCGGTGATAAGTTTCGTACCAGATTCATCAAAATGGTTTGGGTTAAAAGTTGGATGGGATGCCATCACAAGGATCTCGCCGGTTTTTGCATTGAGCAACACCACGGCACCGCGTTTGCCCACCAGCATTTCATCGGTGCGATTCTGCAGATACAGGTCGATGCTTAGACGTACATTCAGACCTTCTGGATTCATGCCATAAAGCAAATTACTCCACCAGAGCGTACTGGTTGGGTTGCCTTTTATGCCGCGCAAGTAATCATCCAGCGTTGCTTCCAACCCGGCTTGGCCATAAATTGGATCTGTATAGCCTGTAACTGGTGCGAGGTCTACATATTTATAGTTGCGTGAAAAGCTCCCGATTTTTCCGTGATTATCGTTGATGATGCTATTTGTGCTATCGAGTATCAAGCCGCGGGATACAAATTGTTCCTCGATCATCCGTCGCTGATTATCTGAACGTGTTAATAGGTCTGCCCCGCGCACAACCGACCACCAGCCATTTGTGAGCGCGCAGGCGAACAATCCCAATGAGAGAAATGCACCCAATGCAAGATAGGGTTGTGGTTTTGGAAGCGGGGCAGGGTCAATGTCCAAATGATTGCTAATGTGGATGAGAACAAACAAGGCAATAAATGATGTCAGCAGAGATGATCCGCCGTACGAGACGAAGGGAAGCGTAACGCCTGTAAGCGGCAGGAGGCGCAAGTTACCACCGACGATCAAAATAGTCTGGACACCGAAATAGGCTGTTATACCGGCCGCTAGAATACGGCGAAAAAGATCGGAGGCGCGGAGGGCGACGCGCAAGCCTCGAGTGATGATCAGGCCGATGATGGCGAGCAGGCCAAAAGTCCCGAAAAGACCCGTTTCCTCTGCAATTGCCGCGAAGATAAAATCCGATAGTGCAACCGGTATGAATCCGGGATCTCCTAAACCGGGTCCGCGCCCGACAATGCCGCCATTTGCAATTGCGATCAAGGACTGAATGATTTGATATGAACTACCGGAGGGGTCGTTCCAGGGATTGAGCCATGAGTCGACGCGGGCTTGCACGATACCAACAAAATAATATCCTGCAACACCTACAAATGCCATTAGAAAAAAAGCAGCAAGCAAGATCCGTTTACGACCGGTTGCCAGATATATGATGATCGTGTAAAGCGCAGTGAATATGGATGCGGTACCCAGATCGCGTTGGATGATCAGAAGCAAAATTACAATGCCGCTTAGGATAATGGTGGGGTATAGGATATGAATAGTTCGCAAGCGCGAAGGAAGTTTGTCGGCAAGATATGCGGCGAGAAAAACAACCAGTAAAAACTTAAGCGGTTCGGATGGTTGTAAGTAAAGATCGCGATAGCCGAGCCATAAGCGTGGGCCGCTGCCACTTGGGTTGGTTCCAAATATTAAGGTAAGCGTGACGAGAAACATGCCACAAGTAAGCAGGATGTATTTGTATCTGCGCAGGAAGTCAATTGTTAAGAGGCGTGTCCCGGCTATTAATACGACCATACTGATAAAAAATGAACCTGTCTGGCGTACACCAAAGTTGGTGTCGAGACGCCAGATGGTTAATAATCCCCAACCGCTGATCAAAGCCGCGGCGGGGAAGAGATACGGGTCGGCGTCAGGTAATTTTCGGGTGATGTCATAATGAGCGCGGGCGACGAGTAACCCCCATACTCCTAATGCGATCCATTGCAAAAAACGATATTCAACATCCCAGGTGCGGGCGCGGGCAGCGGGTGACAGGGTAATGATCAATGATTGTAAAAATAGAAAAACTGCTGTGATCTGAAGCAGGCGACTTTGGGTGATTTTGTTCATTGGATATACATGCCGGGAGGTTATGGATTACTGCAGGAGTTTTTCATCAACCATGTCCACGAGAATCGTGAACGTGGTGCCTCCGCATTTGAACTGGTCACTGGTAATGAGCACGGTTGGAACTGTCACCTGGATTTTGCCCATGAAAGTGCCGTTGGTTGAATTCAGGTCTTCCAGCCACCATTGAGAGTGGTGGTAAGAGATGCGCACATGATGTGCTGAAACTGCTTCGTCGATAACCGGGAAATCGCAGTTGGGGTCACGACCGATGGTCACTTCAGATTGAACAAAACGTTGTTGTATATCTTTGCCGTTTTCCAGCACCGCGTGAATATGGATCCCCGGCTTTTTTTGAGACGATAAAAATTCCCCTTGCTGTTTAAGATCCTGCCAGAGTGTGAAAAGTATCCGCCCTAAAAAGGCATACAGTGCGATCGCAAGGGCGACTCGCAGAATAAGCACCAGGAGTGCGGTCATTTCCCTGGCTTATCTTTACCATTATAGAGCCCGCCAGTTTTGATGTCCACAGTCTGGTTGTCGAGTGTGGCGGTCGGTCGTTCGTTTGCACCGGGGTCGTTTAATGGGGATGTTTCCATGAGATCAGGACGCGGGGGCGGGTTATCCTGCCCGAAGATCAAGGCAACGCCAGCCAGCGAAATTACATCGCCCGGATATAAAACCGTTTGGCTCGTTCGCTGGCCGTTAACGAAGGTGCCGCCGGTGGAATTTAAATCAAAAAGCACAAAGCGGCCTTTGATTGCACGCAACTGGGCATGATTGCGTGAAATGCGCGGGTCATCAATCACCAGATGATTTTCGAGTCGGCGGCCAATATTCACGACTGTTTCTTTTAGTGGGTGAACCTTGACGCCTTCAATGATCAAAAACGCATTGTCGGGAATTGAGTCATTGGCTTCAGCATTAGTTTCAGGGTCGTCGTTCGGATTTGTTGCCATACCTTGCGTTTCCTCCACCGGCTCAAGTTTGTGAGAAGCAATCACACTAACTTCGCCTTCGGAATAACTATCATCGGTTGTAATTATAATTGTTGGTGCGGCCTCGAATGTCAAACCAACGTCTCTACCTGCGGCGGTTATGATGTTCTTGAGTGTATCAATGATATGGGATTCTTTCCACATGGCAGCAGAGTCTACTGCGACGATCAATGTATACAAATTAGGCGCCACCGCACCTTTGTCTTTTTGTTCGATAATGTTTTGTTTTAAAGCTGTCGCGAGTTTTTGGATAATCCTGTCTTCCGACTTGACGCCAGGCATGATCCCGGTTAATTGATTTTCAACCAGGGATTGGATTTTTGCTTCAAGTTGATCCAGATTTAATTTCATCGACGTGCCTGTATATGTCATTTGCAGACAGGAAGAATTATAGAGGCGAGGTGAAAAATTCGCAAGAAAAATATACTTACAGTTTCAAAATAACCAGGATTTCATGGTTCCCAGGCGAGCTAAAGCCTTTTATTACAATTTGGGCAAATAGCCTCTTTTTGCGATACTGCAAACCCGCAATGCGGGCAGGAAGTGGGGTGTACAGCCCCAAGTGGAGCGCCGCAAGCGATGCAGGAGCCTTCGCCCACCGGGTTGGCAGTTTGACAATAGTCACATGTAATCCTTTTTAGGCGGTCTGAAAGTTGATAAGATGCACCAGCCGAAGCAATGGTACGGTCAATAATCTTCCAGGCCTTATCGCTTAGTTGAATGTTTTCAATGTCCTGCGCCAGATCGTCGAGGCGTCCCAAAAGGCTGAATGGGTTGCGAAGGGCCGAGAAGGCAGTTTGACCCAGGCTGGCCGCGACACCGAGCCAGGCTTGCTGTCCGATTTCAACCATAATTCCATCGTCAGTATCCTGAATGGTGATTGTCAATGCGGTGTTCCCACCAGATTGTGCCCCCATCCGTGTGGATATTTGGACGGCAATGTTTTTAGATTGTCCAACAACCTGGGCATGCATATTCCCGCGGTTGAACTCTCCTAATAATGCCTGCGCAATGTCGCTGGGTTCGATATTTCCGTGATAAATTCGTCTGTCCATGTTTTCGATTATAATCCGCTTTACAAGCGACGACGAAATGTCGTCGTATTCCATCTTATATTGACTATATACGAAATGAAACGAATTTGGTTTAAAACTGTTTTGGGGGCGTTGGTGGTGGCAAGCCTGGGCGTGGGAACGCTTTTTTCGGTGAAGCAGGCTGAAGCATATCAAGACCCGTCCACTCCATCTGGCGTCTATATCACGGTGACATATACAGATCCCATCAATGTACGCGGTGGACCAAGTACGGTTCATTATCCAATTATTGGGCAACTGTTTCCAGGTGATGTATTGCCTGCATTAGGCGTATCCCCCAAACGTGAGTGGGTTCAAGTTGCATACCCCGGTGCTCCGGGCGGGACAGGGTGGGTCTATGCAATTTATGTCAGTGTTTCAGGTGGTGAACTATTGGTTGTTGAGACGCCATCAACACCGACGCCATTGGTTACAGCTACGATAGATGCCACATTGGCGGCGGCATTCAATTTCCAACCCACACCTTCACGTATGCCAACGTTTACGCCTCCACCTCCCCTGACTGTCCCTCAGTTTACTGAGGTCTCCACACCGCGTCGGACAATGGTTGCTCCCGGTATTTTTGTAGTTGCCCTGGTTTTGCTGGGAGCGCTTGGTTTACTTATTTCAGTTGTACTAAGAAAATAACTTTATGTGGTCCTTCAGAAAAGGCACTCTGCTGGTTGTTATTTTTATCGGGGCAATTCTAATGGGATTATTTAGACCCTACACTTCAAATGTCTTTGCGCAACAGCCTACCGGTTCTGTCCCCACTGTCACCGGGACACCGGCTGGTCCATTCATTAGGGTTGATCAAAGTATTCCTCAGATTAAGATTTATGCTGGCCCTAGCTCTTTGGGTGAGTATCCTGCGATTGGTGTTTTACTGGGAAACGAAACTGCCCCTGCGTTGGCGCGTGCAAGAGGAGAACCCGATTGGATTCAGATCTATTATCCCGGGGTTCCCGGCTCAAGAGGTTGGGTGTTTGCTCTTTATGTGCTACTTTCTCCAGGAGCAAATTTGGATGTGATCGAAATTCCGCCGACTCCAACCCCACTTTCGACTCCAACAATTAACCCGACCTTGGTGGCCGCTTTTATTGGACAACAAACTCCGACCCGTTTGCCGACGTTCACGCCGCCCCCGCCCATTGACCCGCCTCGGTTTACTGATACAGATCCCAACTCCCAGACGACCGGCGTTCCAACCGGACTCTTGATCCTGAGCCTTGCCCTGTTCGGATTCTTTGGTGTCGTGCTTTCGTATTTGCGTGGACGCTAAGGGTATACAGCCAACAAAAAAGGACCGGGTACCCGGTCCTTTTTTGTTTTAAATAATTATGTCTAGTTTTGGCACGAACAGGAACCGTCGCCACATCCACATGAACCTTCGCTACTGCTACTACCGCAGGCACAACCGCCTTCACTGTGCGAATGTCCTTTTGCATTAGGGCTATCCACTGCAAAGCCAGCGCCGCGTACGGGATCGTTGACGAAGTCTATGTTTGCGCCCTGTAGGTAATCAATGGATACTTCATCAACAACAACTTTGACACCGTTGATTTCGAAGGTAGTGTCTACATCGCGGAAGTTGTTGTCCAAAGCCATACCAAAGTTCACACCACAGCACCCACCACCAGCAACATACACACGCAAGGAATAGCCTTCGAGGTTGCGCTCGTTCAGGATGTTTTTTACTGCCTCAGATGCCGCTGTGGATAATGTTAGGGTTGGAACTGCGACTTCTGTAATTACTTTTGTTTCAAGTTCTTGTAACATGATTTTCTCCTTTTGGAGTGAAGTAGGTAGATGTTATCAAATTAGAGGCAGGCTGTCAACATAAAAATGGTGAGCAGACAGCCTGTCAACTGCTGATGATTTTTCTTGACACATCTCTATTGCACCTGTAAAATCCCCCTGCTTAAGGGCGCAAGCCTATATTTCAAATTCCTGAGGAGGAGAAATCTCACATGAACTATATGGAAGGTATTTCCGGATTGGAGAAATTCGCAATCTGGGCTGTGTTTGCTGTTGCATGGCTTGGGTTGGGGTATGCGGTTTTTCTGCGGTCCCAAATCCTGCGCGAAGATAAAGGCACTGAAAAAATGCAGGAAGTTTGGAACGCCATCAAAGATGGAGCGAATGCTTATTTGCAGAAGCAATTCCGCTCCATTTTGCCGTTGATCGCCGTTCTCACTGTCGTTTTATTCCTGTCCGTCTATGTCGTTCCACCATCCGAGGAGGCGCACTTACGCTTCCCGGACTTTAGCGATGCTCAACTCAAGTTGTGGATCGGCATTGCGCGTGGTGTGGCTTTCATTATGGGCGCAGGCTTCTCGCTGACAGTTGGTCAGATCGGTATGCGCATGGCAATCGAAGGCAATGTGCGCGTTGCCGCAGCATCAAAGAAATCCTTTGGTGACTCACTGCGTATTGCCTACCGCGCTGGCACGATCACTGGTATGCTGACCGATGGTCTTGGCTTGCTGGGCGGCACGATAATCTTTATGATCCTCGGCGTTGCAGCTCCTGATGCATTGCTCGGCTTCGGTTTTGGCGGTACGTTGCTGGCGTTGTTCATGCGTGTGGGCGGTGGTATCTTCACCAAAGCGGCAGATGTCGGCGCTGATCTGGTTGGTAAAGTTGAAGCAGGCATCCCTGAGGATGATCCGAGAAATCCCGCTGTGATCGCGGACCTCGTCGGCGATAATGTCGGTGACTGCGCTGGTATGGCAGCGGACATCTTCGAGTCCTATGAAGTGACCATGGTTTCAGGGCTTATCCTTGGGTTGGCGCTCTGGCATACGACCGGGCAACTTGAGTGGATCATCTTCCCGTTGATTGTGCGCGGTATCGGCGTGGTGTCGTCCATTATCGGAACATACTTCGTTAAAGCTGGCACGACGGGCAAGAGCGAAGACGCGATGAAAGCGATTTTCAGCGGCTTTGCCACCTCAGCCTTAATCTCGGCTGTGTTATTTTTTGGAGCTGGATATATCTATCTGAATACGCCTGCCATGGCAGAGTGGGGTGGTTGGTGGCGTATGCCCGCAGCTGTGGGCGTAGGTGTTGTGCTTGCCATATTAATTGATCGTTTAACAGAATACTTTACAGGTACGCACGCCGCGCCCGTGAATGATATCAAGAAGTCTGCGGATACTGGTCCGGCAACTTTGATCTTGAATGGTATCTCGGTTGGTTTTGAATCTTCTGTATGGTCTGTGCTTGTGATCGCTTTGACCATCATCGCTTCCATCGCCATTTTTGGCACGATTGATAATCCCGCACTAACGAAGGTTGAGAGTGCAACGTTTGTTTTGTATGGCGTTGCGATGACTGGTATCGGTATGCTTACGTTGACTGGCAACAATGTCGCGATGGACTCGTTTGGTCCCATTGCTGATAACGCCAATGGCATTGGTGAAATGTCCTGGTCGGGCCAAACAGACAAAGAAACCAAGGATGCCCAACAGATTATGGCTGACTTGGATGCGGTGGGCAATACCACCAAGGCGATCACGAAGGGTGTGGCAATTGGTTCTGCCGTGATTGCGGCGGTTTCGCTCTTTGGCTCATTCCTAGTAGATGTGTCGCGTGCGCAAGCTTTGTTGGGAGTTCCTCTTGCTGAGCAGATTCAGGCGATTGGTATCCGTGTTGATGTCCCTCAAATATTCGTTGGCGTGTTAATTGGTGGCGCACTGCCGTGGCTTTTCTCTTCCTTTGCCATTCAAGCTGTGACGCGCGCGGCTTCCTTGATCGTGTTGGAAGTCCGCCGTCAGTTCAAACTGGGTGTCTTAGAGGGCAAGGTCAAACCTGATTATGCTCAAGCTGTGGGTATTTCCACAACTGCCGCACAAAAGGAATTGGTTTCACTGGCATTGCTCGGCGTTGTCACACCGATCGTGGTTGGTTTGTCGCTTGGTGTGGAAGCTCTCGGTGGTTTCCTGGCGGGCATCATCGTCTCCGGTCAGTTGCTGGCGGTGTTCCTCAATAACTCCGGTGGCGCATGGGACAATGCCAAGAAGTTGATCGAAGATGAACCCAAAGACCCGGCAAACAATTTGGGCAAGGGTTCCGAACGTCATAAGGCTGGCGTCGTGGGTGATACAGTTGGTGATCCGTTCAAGGATACGGCTGGTCCTGCGCTCAACCCAATGATCAAGGTGGTGAACCTTGTCGCAGTGATCATTGCGCCGATTGTGGTGCAATACAAAGCCCCGGGCCTTCCGATTGGTGTACAAATTGGTGTTTGGGGAGTGGCGGCTGTGTTGCTCTATGTATTGTTCAGGGCAGTGATGCGCTCCAAGGCTCCCGCGCAATCCATGACCGCTGATGTTGGTCACACCTCGTAGAGTGTCGAAAAGAGCAGTAAGAAGTAAGGTGTTTGAATCAATAGAGCCACGCGAAACGCGTGGCTCTATTTTATTTTCTATACCATATATTCAAATATGCAGCGTCATAACTTATTTCAAAAACTTCTTCTGCCACTCGAATAACTTGTTCAATGCTTCTATAGGGGAGAGCGAATTGACATCCATATTTTTCAGCTCATCCAGCAATGGGCTTGACTCTGGAAACAGCATTGCCTGTTGCGCGGCATGTGGATCGATCTTCACAGCGCGCCCGGATGTTTTCTCAAGTTCAGCCATGATCTCACCTGCGCGCTGGATCACGGGTGCAGGCAAGCCAGCCAGTTGTGCAACATGGATTCCATACGAGCGGTCTGCTCCACCGGGGATGATCTTATGCAGGAAAACAACTTTTCCATCAGCTTCACTTACCGCCACGTTGTAATTACGAATGCCCGGCAACAATTCCGCGAGTTGGGTCAACTCGTGATAATGAGTCGCGAACAGAGTCTTTGCGCGCAGGTGCGGATGGTTATGAATATATTCGATCACTGCCCAGGCAATTGAAAGCCCGTCGTATGTCGAAGTGCCGCGTCCAAGCTCATCAAGAATCAAAAGCGACCGCCCTGTCGCATGATGCAAAATGTTGGACGCCTCGATCATCTCCACCATGAAGGTGGATTGCCCCGCGTGGATTTCATCCTGCGCGCCGATGCGGGTGAAGATGCGATCCACGAGTCCGATTCTCGCAGAATCGGCGGGCACGAACGAGCCTATTTGCGCCATCAATACGATCAATGCAGTTTGTCTCAAATAGGTGGATTTACCGGACATGTTCGGTCCGGTGATGATGCGCACGATCTCGCCTTTTTCATAAGTGACATCGTTCGGGATATATCGTTCGCCATGCAATAACTGTTCCACAACTGGATGCCGGCCTGCATGGATTTCCAACTCGCTTCCATCGTGGACTTCGGGCCTGCTATAGCCTCCGAGTGCCGCGACCTCCGCTAAAGCCGACAGCACATCCAACTCGGCGAGTGCCCGAGCAGTTTCAAGCAACTTGTACGCGGACTTTGATATCGTCGCACAGATTTCCTTGAACAAACGCAACTCGATCTCGCGGATACGGTCTTCTGCATTAAGCACAAGCGTTTCGTACTCTTTCATTTCGGGCGTAATGAACCGTTCGGCGTTGACAAGGGTCTGCTTGCGGATATAACTTTCCGGTGCGCGTTCCGCCGCGCCGCGTGAAATTTCGATGTAATAACCAAAGACTTTGTTATAGCCAACTTTGAGAGTCTTGATACCGGTCTTCTCGCGCTCGACACCTTCAAGATTTGCGATCCAATCACGCGCATGTTTTGAGGCCTCAATGACTGAATCCAATTCCTGCGAATATCCCGGACGGACGATGCCTGTATTCTGCAAAGTAGATGGCGGGTCATTGTCAATTGAGATTTCCAACAAGGATAATTCATCTTCACACAACGACCACTTATTACTGATCACCGGCTTCTGATCACTGATAATTTCATTGATCTTCGGCAACCTTCCCAACGTTTCCCTCATCGCCACCAGATCTCTCGGCTGTGCCTGACCCGCCATCACGCGATTGCCCAGGCGCTCCAGATCCGCCAGTGGCTTGAGCACGGCACGAAGTTCGGCGCGTTTCATGCCATTGTCGAAGAAATATTGCACACCCTTTTGCCGATGAATGATCCTCTCCACATTAAGCAACGGTTGACTGACCCATTGATGCAACATGCGTTTGCCCATTGGAGTTACAGCTTGGTCAAGAGTTCCGAGCAGGGAACCTTTACGTTCGCCGCGCAGGGTCTCATCCAATTCAAGATTGCGACGGGTTGCCGCATCCAGTGTCATGAACTCGTTGATGCTGTAGGAACGCAGGCTTGTGAGCAGTGCCAGAGAATCAGGTTGTGTGTCTTTGATGTATTGAAGGATGGTACCCGCGGCACGCGTAGACAGGCTGTGACTCTTGAGTCCAAAGCCAGCCAGTGTTGAGGCTTTGAAATGCGCGAGTAAAGTCTCTTCGCATTTGCTGGGTTCAAATCTCCATGCCGGGTAGGGCGTTGTGTGTCCTTGAATGCCGTCGTTTAGTTTTTGATTATCAGCATAAAGGATTTCAGCGGGATGTAAACGCGTCAACTCGGCGCGCAAGGCTTCGAGCGGCAGTTCGGTGACCGCAAATTCTCCAGTGGTGATATCGGCATAAGAAACAGAAGCAGACCCCTCGTGCAGAATGACCGAGGCGAGGTAATTGTTTGAGTCCCTGGGTAAGAGTCCCGGTTCGGTCACAGTCCCCGGAGTCACCACCCTCACAACTTTACGTGGAAAGAGTCCTTTAATTGGGACAGCCCCAATTTGTTCGCAGATCGCGACGTGATAACCCTTTTCTATCAACCGCGCAAGATAATTTTCTACTGCATGATAAGGAATGCCCGCCAGTGGTGCACGAACGCCTTTGCCAATGGAGCGTGAGGTTAGAACGATATCGAGCTCGCGTGCTGTGACCTCGGCATCTTCATCAAAGGTCTCGTAAAAATCTCCAAGGCGAAAGAATAGTATGGTGTTGGGGTAGTCGCGTTTAATTTCAAGATACTGTTGTCGGGCGGGGGAAACATCGTCGTTGGACATGGCATGATTTTACTATAAGGAGTTTGGGCGAGATACTTGAATATTGTCTTTGAGGGTGCGATAATCAGAGGCATACTCACGAGGAGCAAAAATGGTGGCACATCCTTCAGGCACAGTCACATTTTTATTTTCCGACATCGAAGGCAGTACCAAACTCGCGCAGGGACATCTCGACAAATGGGAAGACCTACGGTCACGCCATCACGCCATCCTGCAATCGACGATGGAGGCGCACAATGGCTACGTCTTTCAAATCATTGGCGACGCGTTTTGTGTGGCGTTTCATACAGCGGGTGATGCTTTGCGCGCGGCAATCGAGGTGCAACGACACCTGTTTCAGGAAGTATGGTCGCCCGCGCCTATACGAGTCCGAATCGGGATCAACACAGGCACCGCGCAAGTTAGCGATGATATTGATATCTCAGGAGGATATAAGGGATATACCGCTATGGCGCGCGTTCAGCGATTGATGTCTGCCGCTCACGGCGGTCAGATCGTAATTTCGCTGGCAACTGAGGAGTTGGTTCGTGATGACCTACCGAAGGATGTCTTGTTGCGCGATTTGGGCGAACGGCGACTCAAAGACTTGATTCGACCTGAAAGAATACATCAGGTCATCACTCCAGACCTTCCCGCAGATTTTCCGCCGCTCAAAACATTGGACTCCTATCGCCATAACCTCCCCATTCAACTGACAAGTTTCATCGGTCGCGAAAAAGAGATGGCAGATATCAAACTGTTCATTACGGATCATCAGCGTCTGGTCACACTGACCGGCATTGGAGGTACAGGCAAGACGCGCCTCTCGCTTCAGGCATCTGCCGACCTGATTGATGAATTCAATGACGGGGTATGGTTCGTTCAACTCGCACCGATATCCGACGCAACTCTGGTTCCTCAGGCAGTGGCTTCTGCATGGGGAGTGCGTGATCAACCTGGACAAGCGTTAACCGAGGCGTTGTCTGATTATGCCCGCTCGAAAAATCTGTTATTGATACTGGATAATTGCGAGCATGTTGTGGAGGCATGCGCTACGCTTGTCAATGAACTGCTCCACCATGCGCCAAAAATCAAGATTCTGGCTACCAGCCGTGTCAGCCTGAATGTGGATGGCGAATCGACATATCCAGTTCATCCTCTTTCACTTCCCGACCTTGGACAAACATTGCCGCTACCGGCGTTAACTCAATACGAAGCAGTGCGTTTGTTTATTGACCGCGCCGTAAGCGTTCGTCTTACTTTCAATGTGACCAATGCGAACGCGCCTGCGGTGGCACAAATCTGCCAGCGGCTGGATGGCATTCCTCTTGCGATTGAACTTGCCGCGGCACGGATTCGATCTCTTTCGCCTGCTCAGATCGCCGCGCGTCTTGGAGACCGTTTCAATTTATTGACAGGAGGCGCACGCACATCTCTACCGCGCCAGCAAACCCTGCGCGCCACAATGGATTGGAGTTATGAATTACTGCCTGAACACGAGAGGCAGATGCTGAATCAACTGTCCGTTTTTGCTGGCAATTTCTCTTTGGAGGCAGTCGAGACGGTCTGTTTCGGGGGCAATATCAGTATTCTCGATGCGCTTAGCGCGCTGGTGGATAATTCACTTGTCATTACTGACGAGATAAACAACGAGACCCGGTATCAATTATTGGAGACGGTCAGACAATATGCCTTTGAAAAACTGGAGGCCTCAGGCGAATCGCAATCTACGCAAGACAGGCATCTTGATTATTTTGTGAAGTTTGCAGAGGAAGGCTTCCCGCATGTATGGGCTGGACAGACTGGATGGGTGGATCGATTTGAGGCAGATTATGCCAACTTGCGTAGCGCGATGGAACATTCTCTGTCTACAAATGTCGAATCGGCAATTCGATTGGGAAAATCAATGGACATGTTCTGGGATCTTACCCATCGTGGCAAGGAAGCGTATGCTTGGGGATTGCGGATGTTTGAAGCAACCGAAACCTGGCAACCAGGAAAATATAGGGCATTTGTATTGTCTTCGGTAGGCTGGCGGACATACACAGTTGCGGGAAATTTATCGGCAGGATTGGAGTTGGCAGAATCGGCCCTTGAGATGGCAAGAAAATTTTGCGATAAGCCTGACTTGCTATACATTCTACAAGGTTTAGGGGCAATCAACTGGTTTACATGCAACTGGGAGAAAATGCGCGTCTACGCGGAAGAATACTTGAACCTCTCACTGGAACTTGATGATAGATACAACATCCATGGCGCCTACTGGCAATTGGGCGCCGCGGCATGTGGAAGCGGAAATATCGAATTGGGTCGTTCGTATTATGAAAAAGCGCTGGAGTTTGCTCGAAGGGACGATTCGCCTCTTACGGTCACTGCTGCACTGCGCGAACTTGCCTTGATCTCCCATAGGGCAGGTAACTATGCCCGAGCCAAAGAGTTGTATCGGGAAGGTCTACAGGCAAGCAAAGACGCACGGTGGAGTGGTAATACTGTGGGATTAATTATCCATCTGGGTCAAATTGCCTTGCAAGAAAACCAGCCTCTCCAGGCCAAAGCGTTCTTTGAGGAGAGTCTGGAATCCTGGCGTGCATTGAAAATTACCGAAGGTAATGTGGATGTTCTGGCTGGCTTTTCAGGCGTTGCCGGTGTAGCCGGGCAGTATGAACTCGCGGCGAAATTGTATGGTGCAACGGACGCCGCATATCAAACCAAAGATAACAACTTTGAGATGGGTGATATTGACCATATGGTGCACGATCCCATCATTGCTGCTGTTCGTGAAAATCTTGGTGAAGATATTTTCAAAGTCGCATACGAAGCAGGCAAACAAATGAGTCTTGATGAAGCCGTCGCTTACGCGTTGAAGGGATTGGGGCAATAATAGTTCGACTATAATTACAAAAACTACTTTGGAGAAACATTAATGTACAAACTTGTTTTAGTTCGCCACGGACAAAGCACTTGGAATCTCGAAAACCGTTTCACGGGCTGGACGGATGTTGACCTTACTGACCTTGGTAAAATTGAAGCACATGAAGCAGGTAAACTCCTGCGTGAAGGCGGATATGATTTCGATATTGCCTACACATCAGTCTTGAAGCGCGCCATCAAAACCCTTGGCATCGTTCAAGAAGAAATGGATCTTGAATGGCTGCCTGTCATCCGCGCCTGGCAGTTGAACGAGCGTCATTACGGTTCATTGCAGGGACTCAATAAAACCGAGATGGCTGAAAAATTTGGTGAAGCACAGGTGAAGATCTGGCGACGTTCCTATGATGTTCCGCCGCCGCCGCTGGAATTGACAGATGAACGTCATCCTAAATTTGATCGGCGCTACGCTTCTTTGACTCCCGAACAACTGCCAGCCACCGAATCGCTTAAGATCACCCTTGAGCGCGTTCTGCCTTACTGGCACGCCATACTGGCACCTGAGATCAAATCAGGAAAACGTGTTCTCATCGTCGCGCACGGTAATTCGATCCGTGCCCTCGTCAAGTATCTTGATAACATTTCGGAGGCCGATATCACAGAGTTAAATATCCCAACCGGTTTGCCGCTTGTGTATGAATTGGATCAGGATTTGAAGCCCATCAAGAATTATTATCTAGGTGATCCTGAAGAAGCTGCCAAGAAAGCCGCAGCGGTAGCGAATCAAGCGAAGGCAAAATAAAAGCTTTAGACTTCCGAAGTCTCGAAGACTTCGGAAGTCTTATTAAATACCATGCCCCTCACTTCCCGCGAACGCGTCCTGGCTGTCCTCAATCACGAAATACCCGACCGCGTGCCGATCATCATTGGCGCGAGTAATGCCACGGGCATCAGTATGCCAACCTATCAAAAGCTCAAGAAGGTATTGGGTGTTGAGTCACCCGATGGATTTTTATATGACTGGCCCGAACTCGGCACTGCAAAAATCGATGAGGTGATCCTGGAGCGACTCCACTCTGACGTGCGCGGCGTGTGGGACCGTGAGCCTGCCTCCATCCGAGAAAAAAATGCAGTCCGTGAGCCGGGTTCGCCCTATTTCAATTCATGGGGTGTCGGTTCCGTGGAAGGTGACCCTGGTACATGGTTCCCTGCCATTCATCCAATGGCTGATACACATTCCATCGCGGATGTTGAATCCTATCCCTGGCCTGATATGAATGACCCGACACGCGTTGCTCATGTTCGAGCCGAAGCGCAAAAACTCGCGCAGGAAAATAAATACGCGATCCTTGCTACGCCCTGGCTTGCATTTCCGCTGGAACGTGCCTTTGCCCTGCAGCGCATGGACAGGTTCATGCTTAGTCTTGGCCGGCATCCCGATTTTGCCAAGGCTCTGCTTGCCAGACTCACGGACTTATGTAAAACATTGATGGGAAATTTCCTGCGTGAGTGCGGCGATAATATCGATATGATAAAGATCGGCGACGATTTGGGAATGCAAAACAGTCTGTTGATGTCTCCCAAGATGTATCGTGAAATTCTCAAGCCGTTTCATGCGGACTACCTTGCCTTTATCAGATCACATACCAGGGCAAAAGTATTTTTTCACACCGATGGCGACGTTTATCCATTGATCCCTGATTTCATCGAAATGGGCGTTGATATTTTGAATCCGATTCAAACCTCTGCCGGTAAAATGTCTGACTTGGAAGGGCTTAAGAAACAATTCGGAAGGAATATTATTTTTTGTGGGGCTATTGATACGCATCGTGTTCTGCCATTTGGAACCCCTGATGAAGTTCGCATGGAGGTAAAGCGCATCATAAACATACTCGGCAGGGGTGGTGGTTATATGCTTGCCTCTGTCCATACCGTAATGTCGGATGTTTCCCCTGAAAATGTTTTAGCAATGGTGGATGCAGTGGATGAGTTGGGCTGGTACTCATAATCAGGCATCATCCCCCGGGTGCCGCAGGATGAAGGGCACTATTGTTTATTATTCCCACTGTTGTTCCCACCGCCATTGTTCCCGCCACCACCGCCCCCTCCTCCACCGCCTCCGCCCCCACCACCTCCGGGACTGGTAGCTTTCGGTTCCTTGGTCTTTTGCTGGCCGGGTGGTAATTGGGTTGGAGCTGACTGCGTTGAACCGCCTCCGCCGCCTGAGCCTCGTGTGGGAGTTGCTGTATAAAATGTGCCAATTGGATATGGTGTACCTGTCCCGCTGATAGGCGTTCCCAAAAAGTTTACAGGGAGCAGAGGCATATCTGCCATGGCGTAGGCAGATTCGTAGGTAGTGGCGACTCCACATTCACCGGCAACCGGTTCGATTTTGGAATCCTCGTCGAGATCGAATCCGTTTCGTATTTTTTCAACCAGTGCGGCCGCGTTCTGAACGGGTTGCTCCATCTCTGAAAGGGAGGTGGTTGTAAGTATTTTTTTGGCTTGCTCTCTAAGCAGGGGAATCCATTGCGCCAGGTTTTCTGCGCAAGCCTTGACCTCGCTGCTGCGGCTGATCATATTCTGCGATGCGCCTGCGGAATTGGCAACATAATCTGCATGCGCATATATGGTTTGTTCATGACCCTGGGTGTTTCCATCCAACGAGAAACCATATCCAGCGCCCGGATCGGAAATTTGATCGTTGGCATCCCAGTCCTTATAATCCTGACTTTGAACCCCGACCAAAATATTCATGATGGATTCGGCGTTCTTTCTTATGCTGGCTTGATCATTGCTTGCGTAGGCTTTTTGCATATCCCTGACAAGTTGATCGAGAAGTTGAGTATCTTTGGCTAATGATTGGATCAATGCGGTTTGAGCAGGGACCTCAGGGTCCGAGACCAACAATTGACGTATATAGTTTAGTCCATCGGGAGGCAGGGTATAGGAATAGGCGAGGCGCTGTGTTTCTGTCGAACTTGCATCAAGCGGCTTGATGATCAGTTCAACCTGATTGTATTTCCCAAGAAGATTTTCGCCTGTGCTTGAGTTATAGGTGTGTCTACCTTTACCTGTGCTGCCCAGTGCAAGGATGCCAAGACTCACCCGTCCTTCGGGGCCAACTAGCCAGACTTCATATTGCGTGCCGGCAGGCGGGGCTTGTATGGCAAGCGCCTCCAACACCGCCTGGTCCATGATCGCATCGCCATCCCGAAAGTAAAGTACGGCTGTGCGACCCAGCGTACTCGAAATTGGGATGATGGGAACTGAGGTGCTGGTGACCACAGTTTGAGTGAGAGTCTGAGTCTCACTCACCGGCGCCTGTGCGAAACCATTAAGGGAATAGATGACTCCCAATAATGCAAGTGCAATTCCGCCCAAAGCAATTTGTCTCCAGTTTTTGCGCGGCTTTGACGGCCTATCGATGATGATCAACGCTGGATCAGTATCCACAACATTGCCGGGGAATTCATTGGTTACGGTGGCAATCCCCATGAAAGTATTATTGTCAGCCCCGGCTTCTGAAGCCGCGTTGAATGCGTTGGATAATTCGTTCGGGGTTTGGAAGCGATCAGCTGTGTTTTTGGCAAGCGCTTTATCGAGCACTTGTTGAACTGGATAGGGGAGTCCAGGAAAAGGCGGAGGTGGTTCCGTGATGTGCTTCAAGAGAATGCTCATCGTCGTTTCACCGTCAAAAGGAACATTCCCGGTTAACATTTCATAGAGAACAATGCCAAGTGAATAGATATCGGTCCGCCCATCGGTTGTTTCGCCGCGTGCCTGTTCGGGACTCATATAAGCCGGCGTACCTGCGGTTTGACCGGCTGAGGTTTGGCGTGAGGAATTTAGAAAGCGGACCAGCCCAAAGTCAGTGAGAACCGGTTGGAAGTCGTGTGGGAGCGGCTCCCCGGGAATAATCCGGCTTTCATGAGATGTGAGTATGATGTTTCCCGGCTTGATATCGCGATGAACTACCCCGCTTTTGTGGGCATATTGCAGGGCATTTGCGACCCCGGTAATTATCCGGCTAATTTGTGATAATTCAAGGCGCCTGGATTTTTTATGCAGAACGGTGAGGTGTTGAGATAGTGACGGACCTGAAATAAATTCCATCACGATGTATGGCCGGTCATCCACTGCGTCGTAGTCAAAGACTTGGACAATGTTTTGATGGCGCAGTTTCGCGACAACACGCGCTTCACGTTGGAAGCGTTCCAAAAGTTCCTGATCATCCTCATATTGGTTGCGGAGGATCTTTACGGCGACTTCTCGTTGCAGGGAGGTATGCGTACCTAAGTAGACCTCTGCCATGCCGCCGCGTGCCAGCAGGGAGTCGATTCGCACTTTCCCAAGCGATTTTCCGACCCACTCGTTCATACGATTAAATTATACCTAAAATCATTGATAAATACATTAATAG
>Ga0180069_1000049_pt1 | contig 27245 bp, 22 predicted proteins | sample EasRivERM_16_10D_2_FD_121793 | JGI IMG/M metagenome (GOLD analysis project Ga0180069, IMG submission 121793) | Soil microbial communities from meander-bound floodplain in the East River, Colorado, USA - East River metaG ERMLT231B'_16_10D | ecosystem: Environmental > Terrestrial > Soil >...
ACGCATGCGTTGATCACCAAAAAGATCGGGGCGGTCCTGGTTATTGGAGAGGTTGAAACCATTATCGTAGGATGCCGGTGCAACACCGATGCCGAGCCATTCCATGGTGGTGGTCTGCACGGCGATCAGTTTTGCCTGTCCATCTGTTTGCATTTGTTGAAGCAACGCGACCTGTCCATCAAGGCGGACGGAGGGATCAAGCACATCGCATTTTCCATCCAGGAGGGCAGTAATGGCCGAGTTGGGGTCAGGCAGAAAGATATAGGTTAATTCTTCAAATTTTGGCAGATCACTATCGGCACGGAAGTAGTTCAGGTTTTTGATGAGTTGAATGCTTTCACCCGCCTGCCAATCCTGGAGAATGTAGGGTCCCCAACCAAGCGGTACACGTGAGGAAATATCCACCGTTAACAAGTCGGCGGGTGTGAATTGTTCCCAGGCATGTTGCGGGAGGGGCATCCAGAAATTGGTGTAGTAATCCGGGTCAATGAAGCCAGGCTTGCCCCACCATTGAATCGTAACGTCATCGGCGGCCTCGTAGGTTTGGGTGCGGTCGATCAGAAATTTGGAAACAGGCGTGGCATTTGCAGAGGCAAGTTGAAAGGAGTATATCGAGTCGCTTGCGGTGAGAGGCTCGCCATCGGACCACATCAACCCTTCCAACATGGTGAAGGTGACAACAAGCTGGTCCATTTGGATCGTGCTGGAACCGTCATAGGTAATCACACAATCGTCGCCGCGGCAACCGCTTGGGCGTACTTTCACACCGGTGGCAAGTGACACGATATTTCCGCTTGAATCTGTAACCTGAGTCCCTGCCGTGACAGAGATGGAGGAAATCTGGGCGTCGCCGTCGTTGATGTTGGGAATCTTTTCGAAGATGATGGGTTCGTAGCCATATTCGACGATGTCGATGGGACCATCATAAAGCGCGGATAATACACTGCGCGCCGCGGAGTTTGGACTTCCATATGGATACAGGGTGTTCGGCTCCTCGCCAAGACAAACTGTCAGTGAACGCGGGGCAGGCGTGGGCGTGGGAAGGGGCGGCGATACGGGTGTCCGGGTTTCATTAATGACTGGGATATCGGTCTGCTGTGGCGCGCAGGAGGAGAGAATCAAAACAAGAATAAAAAGACCAGTCAAGGTTTTGGCAATATATGATTTCATGGAACCTCCCTCTAGATTTTAGCCGCATTTCGTGATTTTTTGAGGATGAAAATCAAAACCAACAGAAATAAAACAACACCAGTAAGAAGAGACCAGTTGCTCAACTTGCCTCCATTTTGGATGTTGTCCTGTTGAGGTGTTGCGCTGGGAGTCTGCAAGCCGCGAGCAATTTGCAAATCTGCCGCATTGGATGAATCCAATTCCACCGTCCCCTGCCAAAGGCCATTTTCCCTCAAGAGAAAAGCGGTCACCCGCCATGACTCTTCCTCGGTGAGACTACCCGGGTTCCAGAAAGGCATCGCAGTAAAGATGAAACCACGCAGGTTGGCGGCTGTAGGAAATTTTTGCAACGCGCCGGATCCGATCACAGCGGCTATGTTTCTGGGAAGTGTGAAACCAAACTCGTAGGGGCTATTGCCATGGCAACCGGATTGCCAGCAATCGACTTCCTCTGGAGGGTAGGTTTCCCGAAACTCGTCGGTCAATCCCTGCCCGCGGTCTCCGTGACAAGGCAGGCAATAGAGCCAATAATCCTGCGCGCCCAGATCCGCCTGAGAGGGCTCGGCAGGTAAGGTAGGTTTGGCAAGTCTTTCGAAAGGTGAGAGGGTACTGGTCGGTGTGGCTTGTTGATTTATTGAGGAGGCGGTCCTGCCACCATCGAAAAATAGCCCTGCCATAAGCAGGGCTATTCCAAAAGCGATTGAACCGGTTCTACTGAGAAACCTGGTGTACACAGATTAGGTCTTGCCTCGCATACGGGGGTCAAGTACATCGCGCAGGGCGTCACCGACCAGGTTCCAGCCCATGACAAAGAGCACCAGTGTCAAACCGGGCCAGACAACGATATACCAGTATTGATCAAGGCTGATGATCCAGTTGCGCGCGAAGGAAAGAACCTGGCCCCAATCCGCATAACCAATATCGGTGCCAATCCCCAGGAAAGAAAGCGCCGCGAAGGACAGGACCACATCCCCAATGGCCAAAGAAGCCAAAACCAATGTGGGAAAGATCGCATTCGGGAGAATGTGCCTGAAGAGGATGCGACTGTCTTTCACTCCAATGACCCGCGCAGCCATCACATAATCGCGTTCCTTGGTGGAGAGAATATCGCCGCGAATCACGCGCGCATAGCCCATCCAGCCGAACGTGACCAACGCAAGGATCGCAGGCATCAGGCTTCTCCCAAACCGGGGCGTGATCACAGCTGCCAGGATCAAAGCCGCCAGGATGAAAGGCAGGGTCAGGAAGACATCCACGATGCGCATGATGATGTTATCCACTGCGCCGCCATAGTAGGCAGAAACCGAACCAATCACGGTACCGATCAGAAAAGTCGCGAGCACCACGATCAAGCCCGTCTTGAAGGCTGTGCGCGTACCCCAGATGATGCCATAAAATACATCATATTGGCCCTGAGCAGTGCCGAAGATGTGGACCCAGTGGTCCGTCTTCATGATGGGCTTCCACCAGAAAGGCAGGGGCGGTGGTCTGACTTTCCATTCAGACCCCATGGCCTGGGGCTGGGCTTTAAACCCATCACGCGGGATCTTATAAGGATCGTTGCCCACGGGAGGCGCAATGAGAGGCGCAAAAATAGCCACCAGCACAAAAAAAAGTATTAATATGAAACCAGCGATCGAAGCAGGGGTCTTCGACAAGCCCAGCACGATGCGGTAATTTTCCGGTCCCAGGAAGCGTTCCAGCCTGCCGATCTGCCGAAGCGGGATCACTTCAGGGCGTAAGCCGACATCACTGGAGGGTGTGGTCGCAATTTCAGACATGGTGTTTCTCCTTTATGAAATTAAGACAGACGGACGCGTGGATCAACAAACGCGTAGATCACATCCACGACCAGGTTGGCAACGATGAGGATCACGCCGTTGAACAAAGCAAATCCCAGTATTGTGACGACATCCAGCGCGCCAGCGGCTTCGGCGGCAGCCTTGCCGATCCCGGGAAAATCAAAGACTGTTTCGGTAATGACCACACCGCCCAGCAAGCCAACCACGCTGAAGCCAGCCAGGGTTACAACTGATATCATCGCATTGGGCCGGGCGTGCTTGAAGATCACATCACGCTCGTGCAGACCTTTGGCGCGTGCCGTGGTAACATAATCCTGACGGAGGACTTCGAGCATGGAGGAACGCGTCACACGCAGGAAGGTTGCCCAACTCAGGTAGGAAAGGGTCAAGATCGGCAAAATCATGTGTTTAAAGGCATCCCAGAAGATATCAACGCGGCCGTTCAGCAATGCATCGAACGTCAGCAAGTTTGTATAGGTTCGAAACTCGCCGCCGGTGACAATTGCATTTGCCCACTCTGAAAGTCGGCCGGGCGGAAACCACTGCACATTGGCATAAAAGATCAGCAACATCAACAGACCAAATACGAAGGTGGGAAAGGATGTTCCGACAATACTAAAGATACGCGCAGCCTGGTCAATAAGGCCATTTTGATGCACGGCGGCTTGCACTCCCAACCAGATCCCAACCAGAATGACGGGCGCGACCGCCCAGAGGGTTAGATCCAGAGTGTTGGGAAACCGCGTGTTGATCAGGTCGGCAACTGGTTGAGAGCCAACCCGCGAGTAACCAAAATTGCCGAAGAGGATGCCGCCCTCGCGCCCGCCCGTGAGCTGGTTAGTGGTCCCCACCAGCCAGCGCCAGTATTGAACATGCAGCGGCTGATCCAGACCATATTTCTTGATGATCCCATCCAGGACCTTTTCATTCTTGGGGATATCGCGGACGTAGAGGGCTGAACGCTCGACCGGTGAGAGCAACTGTAACATAGCAAAGATCAGAACTGTCACTCCAAAGAGCAAGACCGGCACAAGCAGTAAACGTCTAATAATATAAGTGGTCATTTTGCATACTCCTTATAGACGAAACAAATCAAGTTAGTACAATCCAACCGTTGATGCAGGCGAAAAATCGACTTTTTATTGCACGAAATCCAATTGATTTGTCTATTAGATTGTGTTATTCGGAAAATGGCGAAAGAGTCATTCGCCACATTCCGCAGAACAAAATCATGTATCGAGGAAGGTATGGGGAGTGACGCCACAATTTGCTAAGCAAATCGCGCCACTCCCCATAAAGACTTATTACAGCAACTATCCTATTCCTCGTACATCGTGTAGTAGTATAAGTTGCCGTACAGTGAATTGTACGTAACACCCTTCACATAGCGCGGCAGGAAGCCGTGGCTGGTGCCGATGCCCATGATGATACCGGGAGGATTATCGTACACAAGCTGGTTCAACTGCTTGTAAACCTCATTGCGGGCATCCGGATCGGCTATCTGCACGCCTTCGTTAATCAATGGCGTGAAGGTATCCTTGATCTCGGCAGGGATGCTCTGGCGAGAGGCATAGGTTGTCACCAGGTAGGGCACGTACCAGTTGTGCGGGTCGGCGTAATCTTCCTGCCAGCCCACGAAAAAGATCGGGGCCACGCGGGCGCTTACCGAACGCAGATAAGCAGGCCACGGCAGACCAACCGACTCAAGGATGAACAGCTCATTGACTGTGTTTATATTGAGCGACAGGAGCTCGGCGATGGTCTGGCGGGTGGTATTGCCCTGGTTGTAGGTACCTTGCATGCGGAACCCGACGGTCCAGATATCGCCTTCGGGGTCGTCTCCAGCTGGAATGCCATCCTTATCAGCATCAGCGAGTTTGAACTCTTCCTCGCACTTGGCCAGGTCGAAGGAGTAGGTCGGGTCAGTTTCGTTATAGCCGGGCATGCCGGGAATCGTCAGGGCCTTCGATTGAACAGCCTCACCGTTCCAGACGTCAGCAATGTAGGTGTCCCAGTCGAAGCAATAATTGAAGGCTTTGCGGATGTGGACATCGCTGAAGAAATCCGCCGGAATGCCATTGCCATCCAACTGGCCGGAACCCAGATAAGTATTGCTGCCATCCGGGTTGGACACATTGAAATTGAAGAACGCATCCGAGCGGGTGATGCCGGGTTTGCCGAGCGTGACTCTCAACGGCTTGCTGTCGTCAGTGACTTCACATTCATAGTCGTAGACGGCAAGATCACCATTCCAGACGCACGTTTCACCGACCAGTTCATCCATCTGCGAGCGGTTTTCAGGATTGACCACAACCTGGTCAACATCGCCAGCCTGCATCATGGCAAAGCGGGTACTCCACTCCTCCACTTGCTGGAGGACAACGCGCTCGAGTTTGGCAGGCTCACGCCAGTAGTTGTCGTTGCGGACCAGAACGATCTCTTCACCGGGTGTCCAATGATCTAACTTGAAGGGACCGGTGCCGTTCACAATGGCATTGAGCGGGTTGGTCTCGGGTCCAATGGCATACCAATTCTGCCAGGTATCGCAGGAGCCGTCCCAGCCGCCGTTGGCGGCAACCCAATCAGAATCCATAGCAGAGCCCCAAGGCTGGGCGATGGCGGGAATGAAGGGCCCGTATGGCGTCGCCAGGTTCATGGTAACAGTCCCAGCGGCGTCATCAGCCACAATACGAGCTTTCACGGCTTCGCAGACACCTGCAAGAATCGCCGGGTCTTTGCCCTGCATGGCTTCCACATCATCGTAGAGCGCGCCGGGGATGGCGCCGAGTTCTTCCTGTGAAATGCCATCAGCGAGGGCTTCCAAGCCGGCGGTCTCCGCTACTTCGACCGCCTCGGCGATGTCAACGGTGCCGATGCCGAAGAAGGGTTCGAAGAGCAGGAATTGGGGCGATGAGGTACCACCCTGCAGCAACCCGCGCGCGAACGTGAAGGCTATATCCGAGGGGGTCAGGTCAGCGCCATCATGGAAGGTGATGCCTGAACGAATATGGAACGTATAGGTCAAGCCATCCTCGGAAATCTCCCAGGATTCAGCCAAACCGGGTACGAATTTGGTCTCATAGTTGCCATCGAAGAACACCAGCGGCTCGGTAGTATTCCCGAGCACATCAGAACCGGATGTTTCATAATCGTAAGCCGGGTCGAGTGAGTTTGGCTCACCGAAGGAGGCCGAGATAAAGGTGGTCGGGTCCTTGGATTTTGCGCCAGTCGCAACGGGCGCTTCAGTAGCCTGCGGCGCCTCAGTAGGCTCAGCCCCAGGTGCTTCTGTTGCAGCGGGTGCAGAGGTAGCGACAGCAGGAGCACAAGCTCCGAGTGCCATGCTGGCGATAACCAGAAGACTCAGTAAAGCTAACAATTTACGCATTTTCTTTCTCCTCACAAAATTTTGTTTGAATTTGGATACGACGTTTGAAACTCAATGAACCATCTCCAGGTGGGAACCACCTCCTTTCAAAATATTGTTCCAGTCTGTTTCTACTGTATGAATCTTTCTGCAAAAAAACAGGCTACGAAATGGCCTGGTTGCACTTCACGGAATTCAGGGCGGGATTCGGCGCATCGTGCTTCTGCAATCGGGCAACGCGTGCGGAAACGACAACCTGAAGGCGGGTTTGCCGGCGACGGCACATCCCCTTCAAGGATGGTTCGCTTTCGCTTGGCATCCGCAACCGGGTCCGGGATGGGAACCGCTGAGAGCAACGCCTGAGTGTAGGGATGCAAGGGCTGCCGATACAGATTATCACGATCTGCCAGTTCTACAATCACACCCAGATACATCACAGCCACACGCCTGCTGATATGGCGTACCATCGAAAGATCGTGCGCGATGAATAAATAAGTGAGGTTGAATTGTTCCTGGAGTTCTTCGAGCAGGTTCACAATCTGCGCTTGAATGGAAACGTCCAGGGCGGAGATTGGCTCGTCGCAGATAATAAAGGATGGCTGCAATGCCAGCGCGCGCGCGACTCCAATACGCTGACGCTGACCGCCGGAGAATTCATGCGGGTAACGGTCTTTAAAGGCAGGATTAAGATTCACGATTTCAAGCAAGTGCGCAACGCGCTCCTGAATCTCTTTACCCGTAGCAACATTATGGACCATGAGCGGCTCACCGACAATTTGTTCCACCGTCATGCGCGGATTAAGACTGGCATACGGATCCTGGAAGATCATCTGCATCTTGCGACGCATCTGGCGCATGGCTTCGCCCTTTAAATGAACCAGGTCGACGTCTTCAAAATGAACCTGACCGCTGGTCGGCTTATAGAGTTGTAATATTGTGCGTCCTGTGGTGGACTTGCCACAGCCTGATTCGCCCACCAAGCCAAGCGTCTCGCCGCGTTTTATGTCAAAGGAAATGCCATCCACTGCGCGCACCGCACCCACCTGGCGCTGGATCACGCCGCGATAAATGGGAAAGTGCATCACCAGATCATCAACACGGAGCAGGGTTTCATTGTTGGAATTCATTAGCGCGGCCTCCCAGTTTTGATATCCACCCAGCAGGCAATACGGTGTTCAGGCGATACAGGCTCAAGGACAGGGTTTTCCTTCCAGCAGCGTTCCATCACCCAACGGCAGCGCGGGGCAAATGGACAGTAATTCGGTTTTTGATAGAGAACCGGGGGCGAACCTTCGATTGAATACAACTTGCCGCGTTCCTTCTCGTCCACGCGCGGCAGGCTGCCCAACAAACCGACCGTATAAGGATGCGAAGGGTTGGCAAACAAATCCTTGACCGAGGCCTCCTCAATAATATAACCGCCATACATAACGAGCACACGCTGAGCAATGCCAGCCACAACGCCCAGGTCATGTGTGATCCAGATGATCGCCATGCCAAGTTCATCACGCAGCCGCTTGACCAGGTCCATGATCTGCGCCTGGATCGTCACATCCAGTGCGGTGGTGGGTTCATCAGCGATCAAAATTTGAGGAGTACACGAAAGTGCCATCGCGATCATGACTCGCTGGCGCATACCACCTGAATATTGATGAGGATAATCCTTCAAACGATCTTTGGCGTTTGGAATTCCCACCATGCTTAATAATTCAGCCGCGCGTTCGCTTGCCTGTTGCTTGGTCATGCCAATGTGCAACATGAGCGGCTCTTCCAACTGACGGCCAATCGTCAATACAGGATTCAAGGAAGTCATCGGATCCTGAAAGATCATCCCTATTTGAGCGCCGCGCACCTGGCGAATCTCTTCTTTTTTCATGCTAATGAGATCTTGCCCGGAAAAGAAAGCCTTCCCCGCATTTAATTTTCCTGGCGGAGACGCAATCAATCCCAGAACCGAGAGCATTGTCACACTTTTGCCGCATCCGCTCTCACCAACCACTCCCAGCGTCTCACCTTCTTTCAAACCAAACGAGACCCCATTTACCGCATGTACAGTTCCTTCAGATGTTTTAAAGGTCGTCTCAAGTCCTTGAACGTCTAATAGAAGTTCCGGCATCTACATATTTCCTTTACTACAATGGAGTACTAGGAACATAATGTTCATGTACCAAGCAGTGGAATTATACTCAATTCCATGCGAGCGTCAATCGCAATACCACCTCAATGCATTTGAAACCCGCCTTAATCCAGAAAAACAGTTCTCCAGAACTGCTTAAAACTGTTCACAGGCATGGAGAATCCCGGGGACTGAAAAAATCAGTTCAGATCATATGCATTAAGAATTCGTTGACAACCAACCCACGGAAATGTAGAATACATTACTCAAAATAATTCGATCCAGACATCAGGAGGCCTTTTATGTTAAAAGAATTCAGGGATTTCGCCATACGCGGCAATGTGATCGATTTGGCCGTCGGTGTCATCATTGGCAGCGCGTTCGGAAAGATCGTCGGCTCACTCGTGAACGATGTGCTGTTTCCGTTGATCGGGCTTATTCTGGGCGGAGTCAATTTCGCTAAAAAGACCATAACCGTGGGAGCAGCAGTTGTCAACTATGGTATGTTTATCCAATCCATCATTGATTTCGTCATCGTCGCATTCGTTATTTTCATGATCATTCGCACCATGAACCGTATCCAAAAACCAGCCCCGGTCACAGACCCCACAACCAAGGACTGCCCGTACTGTTACACCACGATTTCCGTCAAAGCCAAGCGTTGTCCCAACTGCACATCCCAGTTGTAAACAGGTACACAAGTAGATATGTAAACACGTCCCGCAGGTTGTAGTGCTTCAAAACCTGCGGGACGATTATCTTCCCTCTTTCAGCTTTCATCCTTTCTCTCATGGACTTCCTCGATAAACTCAACAAGCAACAACGCAACGCCGTCACAGCCGGGAACGGGCCTGTTTTAGTCGTGGCAGGTCCCGGGTCCGGAAAGACGCGGGTGCTGACTCAACGCATCGCGTATCTCATCGCGTCTGAGGGAGTCCGCCCGTGGCAGATTCTCGCGGTCACCTTCACCAACAAAGCCGCGAAGGAAATGCAGGCGCGCGTCAAAGCCCTTTTGCCAGATCAAGCCATCGAAGGCATCATGCTCGGCACGTTCCATTCGATCTGCGCGCGCATCTTGCGCAGGGAAGCAGAGCATCTTCCCATCGAATCGAATTTTGTGATCTTTGATTCTGATGATCAGGAACGGATCGTGAAAAGTGTGATCCGCGAGTTGAACATCAACGAGAAGTTATATCGTCCCGCCAGCGTGCACGCCGCCATCTCACGCGCCAAGAATGAACTGATCGGCGCGGACGATTACCCCACGCAAACCTATCGCGACGAGATCGTTAAACGTGTATACGCGGAATATCAAAAGCGCATCGTCGCCAGCAACGCTGTGGACTTTGACGATATTCTCTTATACACCGCGCGCCTGCTTGAAGATATTCCAGCGGTGCGCGATAAATATGCTCAACGCTTTCGCCATGTGCTGGTGGACGAGTTTCAAGACACCAATCTGGCGCAATACGCACTCGTCCAAAAACTTGTCTCACATCATAAAAACATCTTTTGCGTGGGTGATCCCGATCAATCGATCTATGCCTGGCGCGGCGCAGACTGGCGCAACATCCAACGCTTCGAGCAGGATTTCCCCGATGCGCAGACCATATTGCTCGAACAAAATTATCGGTCACGGCAAACCATCCTCGATGCGGCAATGGGCGTCATCAACCGCGCCAGGAACCGCAAACAGAAACAACTCTTTACCGACCGCGGCACGGGCGAAAAAATATTCTTCTACGAAGCGCCCGATGATTACGCTGAAGCCGCCTTCGTTGTAGATGGCATCGCACAACTCGTGGCATCCCGTCAATACGAACCAGGCGATTGCGCGGTGATGTATCGCACCAATGCCATGTCGCGTTTATTGGAAGAGGCATTTCTGCAAGCGCGGCTTCCCTATCGTCTTGTCGGTGCCCAAAGATTCTATGGGCGCCGCGAAGTCAAAGATATCATCGCGTTTCTGCGGCTCGTACATAACCCCGCTGATGAAGCCAGCCTCGACCGCATCATCAACGTCCCGCCACGCGGTATTGGCGATAAGACACTGCTTACGTTACATAATGTCGCCCGTCAAAATAATCTACAACCCGGCATTGTGTTAATTGATCTAGCCCGCGGCGCGGACTCTGCATACTGGCCTGCTTTCACAGGCCGCGCAGCACTATCACTTTCAGATGTTGGCGGCATGCTCGCCAATTGGCGTATCGCCGCACAATCGCTCACCACACCAGAACTTTTTGATCGCATCGTCAGCGACCTCAACTACAAACAATACATCGATGATGAATCGGAAGAAGGCAAAGACCGCTGGGATAACGTGCAGGAATTGAAACGTCTTGCACTTGAATATTCCACGCGCACGCTCGATGAATTTCTTGAGAACGTTGCGCTCGTCTCCGATCAGGACACCATCGCTGATGGCAACGTGCCCACGCTCCTTACCCTCCACGCCGCCAAGGGACTCGAGTTCGGCGCGGTCTTCCTCGTGGGTCTCGATGATGGCATCCTCCCCCACAGCCGGTCATTCGATGAGCCTGAACAAATGGAGGAAGAGCGCCGCCTCTTTTATGTCGGCATCACGCGTGCCAAAGACAAACTTTATCTCATCCGTTCCATTCAACGCGGCGGGCGCGGCATGGCAGAAGAGACTTTCCCCTCCCGTTTTCTGGATGACGTCCCTGCGGATTTATTGGTGGGCAAAACGCGCACAGGACGCCCGATGCGCGGCGCACCTTCCGAAACAAAATGGCAGACGTATCGCTCCACACCTCAACCTGCTTCGGTTATCGAAAAGCGTTTCCGCGCCGGGACTCGCATCAAACATTCCACGTGGGGCGAAGGCATCGTGCTCGACAGCAAGATCCAGGACGACGACGAAATCGTGGATGTGGTGTTTGAGTCTGTCGGCATTAAAAGATTATCGGCAAGTCTGGCGAATTTGAAAATCATTTAGCCATGTCTTTGCGAGGGCGCTCTTGCTCTTCGCCCGAAGCAATCTCCTCACCCACTTGGGGATTGCTTCGTCGCAACGAGCGCTCCTCGCAATGACATCCCAAAGAGGAGTCTCCATGCAATACACCAACCTCGGCAACACTGGAATGAAAGTCTCGCGCTTGTGTTTGGGCATGATGAGTTATGGAGCCAAGACATGGCGCGACTGGGTGCTTGAAGAAGAGGCAGCCAGGCCGTTTATCAAACGCGCCCTCGATGCGGGCATCAACTTCTTCGATACAGCGGACGTCTATTCGCTTGGTGAGAGCGAAAGAGTAACCGGGAATCTTCTCAAGCATTTTGGCGTAAAACGCGATGCGGTGATCGTCGCCACCAAAGTCATGAACCAGATGAGCAATGACATCAACGACAAGGGCCTCTCGCGCAAACACATCATGGACTCCATCGACAAATCCCTGCAACGTTTGCAAATGGATTATGTGGACCTCTATCAAATCCACCGCTGGGACTACGAGACGCCCATCGAAGAGACAATGGAGGCGTTGAACGATGTCGTGCGTGCTGGCAAGGCGCGTTACATCGGAGCCTCATCCATGTTCGCGTGGCAATTCTCGAAGGCGCAGTACACAGCTCAAAGTCACGGCTGGAGTCGTTTCGTCTCGATGCAGAATCACTACAACCTTGTCTATCGTGAAGAGGAGCGTGAGATGATTCCGTTGTGCCTGGATCAAGCAGTCGGGCTCATCCCGTGGAGCCCGATGGCACGCGGCTTCTTTTCCGGGGATCGCAAACGCGGAGGCGGCGGAGAGACAGCCCGCGCAAAGAACGATCCGTTTGCAAACAATTTGTATTTCCGTGACGAGGATTTCACGGTCGCCGAATGCGCCGCAGAAATGGGGAAGGAACGCGGCGTTACTGCCTCACAGATCGCATTGGCATGGGTGTTGAACAAGCCACATATCACGGCCCCCATCGTCGGCGCGACCAAAATGGATCATCTCGAACAAGCCATCGCCGCACTCGAGATCAAACTTTCAGAAGATGAAGTGAAGCGGCTCGAAGAACTCTACAAGCCGCATCCGGTTTTGGGACACTCTTAGTAACCAGAGGAGCCTCTTATGCTTAAGGACCTGCCATCCGCGCCTGATGCAATCCTTGCCATGGAATGGGCGGACTATGAACCCCATTTCAAGTCGCTGCAATCGATCCAACTCATATCGGAAAACGTCAACGATTGGCTGTTGGGTTGGTCTGCTCTCGCGGACAGACTCGATGAGCAATACACGCGGCTCTACATTGCCACCACTCAATTCACCAACGCGGAAGATGTGAAAAAAAGATTCAATCACTTTGTCGAATCCCTCCAACCACAGGCGCGGGCTGAAGATCAAAAGTTAAAGGAGAAATTACTGACCAGCGGCTTGCAACCTGCACATTTCAAAATAGGTTTGAAAAAACTGCGTGCGGAGGCGGATATTTTCAAACAGGCGAATCTCGACTTGCTGGTTGAAGAGCAAAAATTAGTTACCGAATATTTCAGGATCCAGGGCTCTCAAACCATACTTTGGGAAGGCGAGGAACGCACACCTTCTCAAATGTACACGTTACTCTTTGAAAGAGATCGTGCGACGCGCGAAAAAGCATGGAGGGTGGAAGCGGATGCGCGTCTCAAAAATCGGGATGAGGTCAACGAACTGTGGAAAAAATTCATGGCAGTGCGCCTCAAGATCGCTGATAATGCGGGCTTGCCCAATTATCGAAGTTATATGTGGGCGCAAAGGTTTCGCTTTGATTATTCACCCGAAGATTGCAAAACTTTCCATAAAGCCATCGAGGATGTGGTCATCCCGGTGGTGAAGCGGATTTACGAAAAGCGCAGGCAGAAGTTGGGACTTGAATCGGTGCGCCCGTGGGATCAGGAAGTGGATATTTCCAATGCGAGTCCGCTGAAGCCATATCAAACCCTGGATGAGTTTAAATCCAAGTCAAAAGATATTTTCACGAAAGTGGACCCCAAATTCGGCGAATACTTTCAGACCATGATCGCTGAAAACCTGCTCGATCTGGACAGCCGCAAGAACAAGGCGCCGGGCGGATATAACTTGATTTATGGCGTCAGCAAAAGACCGTTCATTTTTATGAACAATTCAGGCACGCATAGCGATGTGGCAACCATCCTGCATGAGGGCGGGCATGCCTTTCACGCATTTGAAGCAGGAGTCGTTCCATATTTCCACGAACGTTCTGAAAATTATGTCCCGGCTGAGTTTGCCGAAGTCGCTTCGATCGCAATGGAATTACTCGCTTCACCCTACATTACAAAAGAACATGGCGGTTTCTATACAGAAGCCGAAGCCGCGCGCGCCCACCTTGAACATCTTGAAGGGATTATCTCCTTCTGGCCCTATATGGCGCTGGTGGATGCCTTCCAACATTGGATCTATGAAAATCCAAAAGACAGCTCAGACCCGATTTTGTGTGAGAATCAATGGGGCGAACTGTGGGATCGCTTTATACCATCCATTGATTTCAGCGGGCTTGAAGTTGCAAAGAAAACATTCTGGCATCGCCAAATGCACATTCATACCATTCCATTCTATTACATCGAATATGGTCTTGCCCAATTGGGCGCGTTGCAGGTGTGGGCAAATGCGCTTAAAGATCAACAGCAGGCGGTCGCAAAGTATCGCAAGGCGCTGGCGCTTGGGTCTACTGTTTCCTTGCCGGAGTTATTCCAGGCCGCAGGCGCGAAGTTTGCTTTTGACGCGCAGACTCTCAAGACCTGCGTGGATCTGATCGAAGCGCAAATGGAAATACTCGAACAGGTTAAAGAATAACGCCTCTCGTTTGGTAAAATAACAATGAAATCCCTGATTGGAGAACTCCGTTGACCGAAACATTGAAAATATTCATCCCGATGGCAGGCTGGGGGACGCGTATGCGTCCGCATACGTGGAGCAAGCCCAAGCCGCTCGTGAGCGTGGCGGGCAAGACCTCGCTTGAACATTTAATGGATATGTTCAAGACCCTGCCGGATCCCGACAACATGGAATTTGTTTTTATTGTCGGTCCGTTCCTCGGGGAGTTGCAAATCCCCGCGTTCATCAAGGAATATTATCCTGACCTCAAAGCGCATTATGTTGTGCAGAATGAAATGAAGGGACAGTCCCACGCACTGTGGCTGGGACGCGAACATTTACATGGGCCCATGCTGATGTGTTTCTCCGATACATTGATGGAAACAGATTTTTCGTTTCTCGCGCACGAGCAGGCTGATTCGGTTGCCTGGGTCATGCCCGTCCCGGACCCGCGTCGCTTTGGCGTGGCTGAAGTTGGCAAGGATGGCTGGGTGACACGCTTCGTCGAAAAACCGCAATCCATGGAAAATAATCTTGTCGTGGTGGGTTGTTATTACTTCAAGAGCGCGGAGAACCTGCTCGCCGCAATCGAAGAACAAATGCAGCGCGGCATCATGCTCAAGGGTGAATATTTCCTGACCGACACGATCTCGGTCATGATCGAGCATGGCGCGAAAGTCCGCACAAATGAGATCGGCACCTGGCTCGATACGGGAACCATCGAAGCGACCCTGGATACGAATAAATTTTTGCTGGATAAAATCGGTTCGCAGGTTGGAAAGTTTACAGGTTCAAACGTTGAGATCATCGAACCTGTGGCAATTCACGAATCCGCAGAGCTCAGCAATTCGACAATTGGTCCGCATGCGTCCATCGGCGCAAATTGCAAAATAGAGAACAGCACGATTTCAGAAAGCATCGTTGAGGCGGGTTGTGAGATCAAAGATTCAGCGTTGAAGCGTTCATTGATCGGGAAGCAAGCCAGGATTAAAGGAAGAGGCGCTGGGTCCTTCATCCAAATGAATATTGGGGATAATAGCGAAGTCCTTTTGTCGTAAAATCATGGATAATGTCGAGTGCCGGTCAGATTCAGAATATGCAGAGCGTCCGCTTTCTCTTATTTGGGATGGAACCCGTTATGAGATCGCAGAGATCGTGTCGCGCTGGCGCGGACCCGCTGAAAAGGGTTTCCGCGTAAAGACGGTCGATGGGCAAGCCTTCGATCTAACATATCGGGAACTTCCCGATGAATGGTTGATACAACCTATCTAACATGTCATTGCGAGCCCGCGAAGTGGGCGTGGCGATCTCCCGCTAACGAGGAGATTGCTTCACCCTCCGGGGCTCGCAATGACAAACGTAAAACGGAGGCATAATGCAGGAAGTAACTGATGTTCAACGTCTGTCGAAACGGGTGGCAGGATTAAAACCTTCAGGCATCCGCAAGTTTTTTGATATCGCCGCGACGATGAAGGATGTGATCTCGCTCGGCATTGGCGAACCAGACTTCACTACACCGAAACCAATTCTCGATGCAGGGATTCGATCCCTGCAAAATGGCGAGACGCATTACACCTCGAACTGGGGTAAATTGGAACTGCGCCAGGCAATCGCTGACAACCTTCAAAATTTATATAAAGTTAACTATGACCCGACCAATGAGATCATCGCGACCGTGGGGGTATCAGAGGCGTTGTATCTCACCTTCGTTGCCATCCTTGACCCGGGCGATGAAGTCATCATCCCCACGCCTTGTTTTGTTTCGTATCAAGCGGAGGTCATTCTTGCGGGCGGCGTGGCAGTGGAAGTAACGGCACACGTCGAAAATAATTTTTGTATTGACCCCGCCGATATTCGCAAAGCGATCACGCCGCGCACCAAATGTATCTTTATTGGTTATCCATCCAACCCGACCGGCGCGGTGGCAACGCGCGAAGTGATGCTCGAGATCGCGAAGATCGCGGAAGAATTCGATCTCATGGTTGTGTCTGATGAAATCTATGATCGCCTCGTTTATGATTTTGAACATGTTTGCTTCCCTGCGTTGGATGAAAGTTTGAAACAGCGCACGATATTGCTCGGCGGTTTCTCAAAAGATTACGCCATGACAGGCTGGCGCATCGGGTACGCCTGCGGACCTGCGGATATCATTCAAGGCCTTGTGCGCATTCATCAATATACGATCATGTCCGCGCCCACCACCGCGCAGGATGCCGCGCTGGTCGCGTTGCAACAAGGCGAACCCTACGTTCAGGAAATGGTGACGGAATATGACCGCCGCCGCCGACTGCTCGTAACGGGACTCAACCGCCTCGGTCTTTCGACCTTCGAACCGCGCGGTGCCTTCTATGCCTTTCCGGACATCCGGGCCTCGGGCATGAACGATGAAGAATTCGCTGAAAAATTATTGCGTGAAGAACATGTGGCTGTGGTACCGGGCAACGCCTTTGGTCCCGGGGGCGATGGATTTACGCGCATGTGCTACGCCACAGAATACAGCAAGATCGAAGAAGCCTTGCACCGCATGGAAAAGTTTATGAATAGATATGGGTAGAAGAGAATAGAAAATAGAAAATAGAAAGTAGATGAATAGTTGGGGCGGACACAAGGTCCGCCTTTTTTGTTTGCAATGCTATAATCTTTTCATCGTAAACATGAATGGGAATTACAAAGGAAACCATCAATGAACATGACAACTGATCTGGAAAAAGAAATTGAAGATATGGTCAACAAAGCCATGCAGGTGTGGAATGTTCCCGGGCTGGCGCTTGTCATTGTGAAAGATGACAAGGTTCAGCTCGCAAAAGGATTCGGCGTCCGTGAAATTGGCAAGCCCGATAAAGTGGACGAGCACACCTTATTTGCCATTGGCTCGAACACGAAGGCATTTACAGCCACAGCCGTTGGTCTGCTTGTTCAGGAGGGTAAACTTGCATGGGATGATCCGGTTACGAAATATATTCCAGCCTTCAAACTTTACGATGAGCACACGACCCAACTCATCACCATTCGTGACCTGTTATGCCATCGCAGTGGACTTGGCACCTGGGCAGGCGACGTCTTATTGTTAAGCAGTTATCCCACTGAAGAAGTCGTCAAACGTTTACAACATATTCCGCCTGAATATGGTTTCCGCGCGGGGTATGGCTATTCCAACCTCATGTTCATTACCGCCGGGCTGGTTATCGAAACCGTGAGCGGCATGAGCTGGGACGAGTTCATTCAGCAGCGCATCTTCAATCCGTTGGGCATGACCGACAGCGTCACCAATCCGCGTTATCTAAAAGATCGCACGAACATCGCTGTGCCGCATGAAGATATCAAAGGCAATTTGCAAACCGTGGTCCAACGCGAGGATGCACATGTCGGTGCGGCGGGTTCCATCCATGCTTCGGTGGCGGATATTGCGCAATGGCTGCGTCTACAACTCAACAATGGAAGTCTTAATGGAAAACAACTCGTGGACGCATCCATCATCAATGAGACACACACGCCTCATACGCCCATCAAGCTGAATGCGATCGAAAGAAAATTATTTCCCTCCCGGCATTTCTCCGCCTACCGCCTCGGCTGGTTCTTAAATGATACCCGCGGGAGATTCGTCGTCCGTCACACCGGCGGCGTGGATGGGATGCTCTCCAGCGTGGTATTGATCCCAGAGGAGAAACTTGGCTTCGCGGTCTTTACCAATAAATTACCCAACGCCGCTTATGTTGTATTGCCTCATTATCTAACTGAAAAATTGACAGGCGCTCCCACTCAGGATTGGATTCAGATCTATACCGATCTTGAAAAAGAAGAGCATGCAAAAGTGGAGACAGCCAAAAAGCAAAGAGCAGACTCGCGCGCAAAAGATACCCATCCATCGTTTGAGATCGAGAAATATGCCGGGGACTATGACAGTTTAATTTTAGGAGGAGCACGCGTAGCGGTCAGCGTAGAGGGCGACGCGTTGAGTGGCGCAGCCGTATCGAAACGAAACGGGCTTCACATCCAATTGCAGGCGCATGAGACGATATCCGGCACGCTGGAGCATTGGCACTACGACACCTTCCTCTGCAAATGGGACGACCCCGTGCTCGGTGAAAGTTTAATTCCGTTCATCACCAATGGGCAGGGACAGGTGACTGAATTCCGCGTAAGAATCCGCGAAGATTGGATCGACCCGCTGGAGCATGTGTTCAAAAAAGTCAGCAAATGAAAAAGATAACGCTCGTTCTGTTCCTGATCATCCCATTTCTAACCGGCTGTGGAACTGCCACACCATCACCGGTGACATTTCTCCTGGGCACAGAATTCACGCTGGCTCCCGATCAAACAGCCGCGCTCATAGATACAGAACTGACCATTCGACTCATTGGTGTGGCAGGCGATGAACGTTGCCCCAGTGAGATCGAATGTGCCGCCAGCGGACCTGTATCCCTTTCGTTATCGGCTCAACTTGGTGACGCGGAACCGACGGACATAAACTTACAAGTCTTCACCAGCAATAACGGACGCGCGCCTGACATGCAATTTGAAGGGATCGAAGATCACGCAGTCTATGAAGGCTATTTGATTCGAGTCGTGAATGTGTTGCCCTATCCCGCCAGATCGTTTAACGAGATCAAGGATTCAGAATATCGTGTTACATTTGTGGTGAGCAAGGAATAGCAAACTTCAAAGGCTTTGGCGTTTGGGGAGTGGCTAAAAGGATGGGCTAATTCAACCTTTGCCACAGAGAGCGCCGAGATCATTGAGAAAAAAATCTCTGATTTCTCTGCCGTCTCGCACCGACGTGCTCGCGGCACGAACGGTGTGGGCTCTGTGGCTAGCCCACGAAATTATCCACTCCGGGCGTTTGAGTGAACTACAACAATAATGAGAATGGAAAGTATAATTTCATAAGCACAGATCACAACGGAATGGCGGGATATGTATTCAACAGCATAAAAGGAGCAACATAAAATCATGGCTCATAAAAAAATTCCCATGGAACACGACAAGAAGATCGCCCTGGTCGCGCACGATAATAAAAAACGGGATCTGGTGGAATGGGCAAAATTCAACCGCGATCTTCTGGCTCATCATCAGGTATTTGCAACAGGCACAACGGGAAAAATCCTGGAAAAGGAACTTGGCTTCAAGATCGTCAGACTCAAAAGCGGACCGCTCGGTGGCGACCAGCAGATCGGCGCCAAGATCGTTGATAACAAGATCGATTTCCTGATCTTCTTCTGGGACCCGCTTGAACCGATGCCGCATGACCCGGATGTGAAAGCGCTTCTGCGCATGGCGGTGGTGTGGAATATTCCCATCGCCTGCAATCGCGCCTCGGCTGACTTCATGATCTCCTCCCCGCTGATGGACGGTGAATACGACCGTCTGGTACCCGATTACGATGACTATATGAATCGCAAATTGGATACGGATAATGCTGTCGGTTAGTCTCTTCACTAAATAAAAACACCCCCGCATTGTGAGGTTTTAGAAATATGCCATCCTCTCAACCCCAACTTCGCTGGCACGACCCAATCTGGCAGAAGGATGCCCAGGCCTGGATTCATTCCGAGGCGAAGCGTCAATCGATCGACATAATCGGCGAGATCGAACAGCCGCATATGTATCCGTGGTCAACAGTAATGCGCATCCTGACGAATGATGGCACACTGTTCTTCAAAGCCACCGCGACTGAGACAATCTACGAAACTGCCTTGACGCAAAAGCTGGCCGGATGGTTTCCCGATTGCATGCCTGAACTCATGGCGGTGGATACCGCGCGCGGCTGGATGTTGATGCGCGATGGCGGCGAACAATTACGCGCCTCCATCCGCCCGACGCAGGATATCACGCCGTGGGAGCCTGTCATCACGCGCTACGCCGAATTACAGATCGGACTCGCCGAACATGTATCCGAGATTCTGGCTTTGGGAATTCCCGATCATCGTCTCACCGTATTACCCGCGCTATACGCTCAACTGCTTACAGATGAAGAAAGCCTGATGATCGACCAGGAGAAGGGTTTGACCTCCTCCGAGTTTCATCAAATTCAGGATCTGACACCGCGCTTTCAACAACTCGTCACCGACCTGACCGCGTTTGGGATTCCTGATTCACTCAACCACGGAGACTTCCACGACGGCAATGTCCTGCTCAAAAACGGACGCATCACCTTCTTCGATTGGGGCGATGCTGATGTGACCCATCCTTTTGTTTCGCTGAGAACTTTTTTTGTCAGCATGGAGATTGCCCTCAAACTGGACGATTGGGCTCCACCCACCCCCGAGATGACCGCCCTGCTGAATCGCTACCTCGAACAATGGGAGCGTTTTGCCAGTAAAGAACGCCTACTGACCGCCTACAACCTTTCGCGCCCTATCGCCTCCATCGTCAAGGCACTGGCGTGGCACCAGGGCATTACTCGAATGGAAGGTCCTGTGCGCGCAGAATACGCATGGATCGTGCCTGAAATATTGAGGGAGTTTATGGTGTATGAGAAAATGTTGTCGGATGAATAACTCACCTTACGCAGTTTATGCTCCCGCAGGGTCTGTGACCCTGCGATGCAACCTGCAAAACACGGCGGTCACAGACCGCCTTCGAGCGAGGGTGCGTAAGGTGAGTGAATAATACATAAAAGGATGTACGAAATGCTAAAACGAACTTTGGGTAAAAGTAAATTGGAAGTCAGCGCGTTGGGCATGGGATGCTGGGCGATCGGCGGTCCATGGGACTGGGCTCAACCTGGGAATGAACCCTACCCAGTAGGTTGGGGAAGCACGGATGATGAGGAATCCATCCGCGCGATTCATGCCGCTCTGGATATGGGCGTCAACTTCTTTGACAGCGCCGCGAATTATGGAGCAGGTCATAGCGAAGTCCTTTTGGGGCGCGCGTTCAAAGGCAAACGTGACAAGGTTGTGATCGCCACAAAATTCGGACATATCGTCAATGAAGAAAAGAAAACAGTGTATAGCGCCCCAGATCAGATCATCGCAAACGTGCGGAGCGATGTGGAGAACAGTCTGCGCCGTTTGCAGACCGATCACATCGACATCTACCAACTGCATGAGGGCCGCTACGATCCGAAACTGGCATTGGAATTGCAGGTGATTTTGGAAGAACTGGTAGCCGCAGGCAAGATCCGTTGGTACGGCTGGAGCACGGACGTTGTTGACAACGCCCACCAGTTTGCGAGCGGAGTGAGCTCAACACACTGCACATCCATTCAATTCCGGTTGAATGCCATCTACGACAACGCCGGGATGCGAAAAGTCTGCGCGGACTTCGATCTGGCGGGCATCAATAAGGATCCGCTGAACAAGGGCTTTTTGACGGGCAAGTTTAACGCAGACACCACATTCCCCGAGAACGATAATCGCTCAGGTACGGATTTCTCCCAACCGGAGATACAAAAACGACTGAAGATCGTGGATGAAATCCGCGACATCCTCACCTCGGATGGGCGGACGATGGCGCAGGGTGCGCTGGCTTACATCTGGGCATTGGATGAACGCATGGTTCCCATTCCGGGATTCAAATCTGTGCAGCAGGTGACGGATAACGCCGGCGCGTTGGAGTTCGGTCCGTTGACGGAGTCACAGGTGAAAGAGATTCAAACGATTGTTGGAAAATATGAGTTGAAAGGTTGAGGTTGTTTAGCGCGCTCGCTTTGAAGTCTGGATTGACGCCCGCAGTGATAACAGTAAAGAATAAGCCAAGAAGGCCTGATAGAATTTGGAGGACTATATGACTGAAAGACAATGGGACGTTTTTATTAGTCATGCAACAGAAGACAAAGATGCTATAGCGAAACCATTAGCTGAGGCATTAAGCAAACGAGGAATCAAAGTCTGGTACGACAAATTTACGTTAACGCTCGGTGATAGCCTTCGCAGAAAAATTGATGAAGGACTAGCCTGCTCGCGTTATGGAATTGTTATTCTCAGCCATAGCTTCTTTAAAAAGGAATGGCCGCAAAAAGAATTAGATGGTTTGGCAGCAAAGGAATATAACGGAGAGAAAGTAATTCTCCCAATTTGGCACAATCTAACTCGTGAAGAGGTTGCGAAGTATTCGCCTATGCTAGCTGACAGGCTTGCTGTTCTAACTTCTCAGGGTTTAGAAAGTATGGTCGAAGAGGTGCTTCGAGTGATTCGGCCCAATGAACCTAATAATACAGTTTCTGATCAATCAAACGCTGAAATATACATCCAATCTTCACAAGTCAATAAAGACTTCCCTCGCCCTAAGATACCAATAGAAGTTGATTCTCAAGAAGTTGACCGCTTTTTCACATATACGGAGAGCACATTAGATGAAAGATTTAAGACCTTAGAAAATGCTGGGGTGACAGTTCAAAAAATTGTCGCCCCAGGGGAAAAGTATTCTTATCAAGTTAGATATAAAAACAATCTTGTCTATCACTTTTCGATGCGACGAGATGATGGTGGCAATTTTCGCATCTCGTTTTTAGATGGTTGGACTGAGCCAATTCATGAAAACGCATCTACAGCTTTTGGAACAATCTACGCCACATTGGATAACCCCACACCAAGGATTCAAATAACTAATCTAAGTTTGTTAGAAACAGTTATTCGTTCGGCTGATTTATCATATCAAGAACTTGTTGAAGGAATATGGTCGAAAGCGTGTAATGTAATAGAGCAGATAAGAAAGCAATTACGATAACCTGATATGATATTTGTGGCGCGGGAAACCGAGACAAGGAAATCATTTATGACATCAACATCCTACGACGCAATCATCATCGGCTCGGGTGCGGGTGAATTGCTTTATGTTTTGAAATCTGGTTTCAGCTAATAATTGAAAAGTCTACAGAGGATCATTGGTACATTGGCTCGTGAGTGCAGAAGGGCATGCTTAATTTGAACATGAAGCTGCAAGAGATGGTACATAAGATCAGCAAACCGGTTTGGGTGGGACTGGGATTTTCGCTGCTTGGAAGCGTGGCTTTTCTCGATTACATCACCGGGGTGGAATTATCGTTCTCCCTTTTCTACCTGCTCCCCATCTCTTTGATTTCCTGGGCAATCAGCGAAAGAATTGGGTTGGTCTTTGCAATTCTTAGTTCCGGTGCATGGATTGCTGTGGATATTTTGTCAGGTAATAAATCGTCCAATTTATTTGCCTATGTGTGGAATGCCGCAGCTCGCCTGGGGTTCTTTCTGTTGCCTGTTTTCATGATCCGGTTGAACCGCGCCATGGAACACGAAAAGATGCTTGCCCGCACCGATTTCCTCACCGGGGCGCTGAACGCCCGCTTTTTCCATGAACTGGCGCAAATGGAAGTCAATCGTTCCGCTCGCTATAAACGAACCTTTACGCTTGCTTTCATTGATGTTGATAATTTCAAAACCATCAACGACACCTTTGGACATACGACGGGGGATACCGTTCTGAGGGCCATCGCTACAAACATCAAGATCCATTTGCGAAAAACAGATATTGTTACACGCGTGGGCGGCGACGAGTTTGTAATCCTATTGCCCGAAACCAATAAACAGACTGCCCCGATCGTGATCTCGAACATACAACGTGCGCTTTTGAAGGAAATGAATGAGAGTGGCTGGGCGGTGACCTTCAGTATTGGCGTGCTCACACTCACTGCCCCGCGACTCTCTGTGGATGAAATGCTCGGCCGCGCCGATCAGTTGATGTATGTGGTCAAGAATAGCGGTAAGAACAATATCCATTATGCATCCCACCCGGAAGAAACCATCGCAATAAAACTTGATTTGTAGCGGAGGCTTACGGACTACGACGCAATCATCATCGGCTCGGGCAACGGTGCGGACTGAAGTCCTCCCTCAGTGCATGGAAGCCCTTCGGGCTGGCGTAAAGAGTCGGCTTCAGCCGACTTTCATGAACTGAGGCAGGGATTTAGCCCGCCGAACCACGAAAGGAATCAAACCATGACCTACTGGCGACTCCACTATCACCTCATCTGGTCAACGATGGATCGTCAACCCATCCTCACGCCAAAGGTTGAAAAAATCTTTTACGGCGTTATCTATGGAAAAGCCGAAGAGCTGGGTTTTAAAATCCATGCCGCGGGGAATGTGAAAGACCATGCTCATGTCGTTTTGTCCATTCCGCCGAAGATCGCTGTTGCAGATTGCGTCCGCCACCTCAAAGGGGCAAGCGCGTATGCCATCAATCACATGGATGGGAGCGATGGTCAGTTCAAATGGCAGGCAGGCTATGGCGCGTTGACAGTTGGAGAAAGATCATTGGAAACTGTTATGGAATATGCCGCAAAGCAAAAGGAACATCATAAGGCAGGGACAATTCTTGATGTTTATGAGAGAATGGATGAAGAGGAATAACAATCATATTCGGTGCGGCTTTGCTTCGGTGCGGACTAAAGTCCTTCCTCAGAACATGAAAGCGCTTCGCGCTGACGGCGCGAGTCGGCTTTAGTCGACTTCCACGAACTGAGGCAGGGCTTTAGCCCGCCGAATTGCGGCAAAGCAACATCTACACACAAGTGGAGTTCAGCTTAGGCTTCGGTGCGGACTAAAGTCCTTCCTCAAGACATGAAAGCGCTTCGCGCTAATGGGGTGAGTCGACTTCCACGAACTGAGGCAGGGCTTCAGCCCGACGGGCAGCGGTACGGAATAAATTCCTGCCTCAGCACATGAAAGCCACTTCGACAAGCTCAGTGCATCGCCTTCGGGCTAGCACAATGAGTGGCGCCGAGGCGCCACTTCCACGAACTGAGGCAGGGCTTCAGCCCGACGAATGACGAATGGAGAAAACAATGTCCTACGACGCAATCATCATCGGCTCAGGTGCAGGCGGATTGACCGCCGCGGTCGCATTGGCACAGGCGGGGAAAAAAGTTTTGGTGCTCGAACAGCACGACCGCCCCGGCGGGTGGACTCATTCGTTCACGTTGAGCGGTTATCGCTTTAGCCCGGGCGTGCATTACATCGGTGACTTGCATGAGGGTGGTCATTTGCGGAATATTTATGAGGGGCTGGGCGTTTCGCAAGACCTGACATTTTGCGAACTCAATCCTGATGGCTATGATCACATCGTCGTCGGGGATAAGCGCGTGGATTTTCCCAAGGGCAAGGAAAAGTTGATCGAGCGGTTGAAGAGTCAGTTTCCGCATGAGGCAAAGGGTATTGAATCGTATTTCGCCGATGTGACAAACTTGATGGCGTCGCTGCGCAGCCTCGGGAATTTAAGCAACCCGTTGAAATCGGCAATGAGCGCGCCGACCGTGCTCAAGTGGATGCGCGCTTCGGGCGCGGATCTCATCAACGCGCACATCAGCGATCCCGTTTTGCGCGGGGTGTTGGCGGGTCAGGCGGGCGATCACGGGTTGCCGCCTTCGCAGATCTCGGCGTTCATGCATGCGGGCGTCACGAATCATTATCTCGATGGCGGATATTATCCGCTGGGCGGCGCGTTCACGTTGCCGCGCGCGTTCGTTCGGGCGTTGAAAAGGTCTGGGGGTGAGATCAGGTTGAATTGTAGAGTGAAGCGGATTCTCGTCGAAGCGAAAAAGGTTTTCGGCATTGAATTGGATTCGGGCGAAGAGATCCGCTCGAGTGTTGTAATTTCCAATGCGGACCCTGAGATCACGTTCGGCAAATTAATCGGGAAGGAAAAGCTCTCGCCGCGTCTCAAGCGGAAAGTGGATTCCGTCCGATATTCGACTTCGTGCCTCAGCCTGTTCTTCGCCACGGACATGGACCTTCGTGGAGCGGGTCTCGACTCGGGCAACTTCTGGTTTTACGACCACGCCGATGTGGACAAGATCTATTCGGATGGACTCACCGATGCGGTGTTGAGCGAAGAGACTCCAGCGGGAATGTTCTTAACGGCGACGACGTTGAAAGACCCGTCGAAGATCCATAGCGGACATCACACCTGCGAGTCGTTTGCGTTCGTGGGCTACGAGGCGTTCGAGCAGTGGGCGCACACGAAATATGGCGCGCGCCCCACGGACTACGACGCGATGAAGGAAGACCTGGCGTGGCGCATGGTGCGCGGACTGGAGAAGCACGTGCCGGGGTTGAGCAAACACATCGTGTATTACAGCCTCGGCACGCCGCTGACGAACGATCATTATCTCAACGCCACGCGCGGAAATTTATACGGCATCGAGAAATCGCCAAATCAGGTGGGACCGTGGGCATTCTCGCCGCGCACCGAGTTCGAGGGCTTGTACCTGTGCGGCGCGAGCACGCTCAGTCATGGCGTGGCGGGTGTGACCCAATCGGGCATCGACGCGGCGAAGGCAGTGCTCAACTGTCGCACGCGCGATCTGCTGAAACAAGGCGGCGCGAGCCTGACGTTCTTGCCGTCAGAAGATGTGAGCGCGTGGCCCGAGTATTTGAGGAAGAAGATGGAACGCGGGGAAGTGGCGAGGGAAGAGGAGGAGAAGGAGGTGTAGGGAGCTTCTTTAACTGTTGACAAAAATGAGACATCATTTATGATGTCATATAAGACATTGTAAACAGAGGCTTTTATGACACAAGTGGATGACCCTGACTTTCCAAACATCACATATCGTCGCGGCGCATCGGGAATTCTCTCCCCTGTTCTGCGCGGAACTGGGATTCGAGTACAGACCATTATTCTCGCATCCCAAAATAATACTCCTGCCGAAGTTTCTTCTGATTATGACCTGCCACTCTCCCAAGTACAGGAGGCATTACATTTTTACAAGGCTCATTGCGCTGAAATCGATGCCCACATTCAAGTTGAAGCCACATTGGAACCAAAGGATGCTTAAAACAACCTGACGCTGATACAACAAAACCGTGTGAGCGCGTGGCCCTGACTATTCGAGGAAGAAGATAGAGCGCGGGGAGGTGGTGAGGGAAGAGGAAGAGATGGAAGTTTGTACTGCACCCATAAAACTGGACACTAAAGAGGCACTTGGCTATCAAGTTTCAGCTCAAAAAGCCAGGCCGCCTCAAACTCTGCCGGGGTCAGGTACTTCAAGGATGAATGAACAC
>Ga0180069_1000050_pt1 | contig 27200 bp, 23 predicted proteins | sample EasRivERM_16_10D_2_FD_121793 | JGI IMG/M metagenome (GOLD analysis project Ga0180069, IMG submission 121793) | Soil microbial communities from meander-bound floodplain in the East River, Colorado, USA - East River metaG ERMLT231B'_16_10D | ecosystem: Environmental > Terrestrial > Soil >...
ACAATCGGTGGTTATGTAAAATCCTTTATTTTTTATAATGTAACGCAACAACTCCCGAACGAAACGTTTTTGCCCCGACAAGTTTTAATGTAAGGTTCTTGCCCGATTCGAACAAGCGGGGACCGCTTCCCGCAATGATCGGGTGAACGACAAAGTGATACTCGTCGATGAGATCCCATTGTGCAACTTGCGATGCTATGCTCAGTGCACCGATGGAAATATTTTTTCCTGGCTGTCCTTTTAACTTCATAATCTCTTCTCGCAGATTTGAGTGGAGGAGCGTCGTGTTGTTCCACTCTACACTCTTCAACGTCGTTGAAAAGACAAGCTTTGGTATGGAATCGAATGTACGAGCGAATTCGTTGATCACTTCCGTTTCCGATTGATTCACTGCGACATCGTGCCAGTACGGATACATCAAGTGATACGTGTTGCGTCCGAAAATTTCAACGCCTGACTCGCGCAAGAGCCCAGTGAAGTACTCGTGCAATTCGTCGTCGGCGATCCCCGTTTCATGGCCACAGTAGCCGTCTATCGTGATGTTGATTGCAAAAATAACTTTTCTCATTTGTTGTTCTTCTGACATTATTTTAATCCTTGGAAACACAACAATCGCTACGTTAGTTTGTCAACAGAAGTGAGGCAGGTCGCTCATTCGCCCCAGACAGCAAATTCGTTTCCGCTTGGCTCCGTGAAGTGAAATCGGCGACCTCCAGGGAATGAAAATATGGGTCTGAGGATCGAACCACCCGCTTTTTCAACTTTCGCAAGAGTAGCCTCCAATTGATTGCTGTAGAATACGATCAGAGCTGCACCTTTTTCCGTGGAGGATGCAAGGTCAGACCTGAAGAAGCCACCATCAAGCCCTTGATTCTCAAACGCTGTGTATTCGGGTCCATAGTCTACGAAAGACCAACCAAAAACGGATTCAAAGAACGCTTTTGTTGCTGCCAGGTCTTTAGCGGGTAGTTCAACGTAATTGATTTTTTCATGCAGATTCATGTGCTCTCCTTATTCTTCATTTGACGCGAGATCGTTGTAGTGGAAACAAACCAATCGCTGGTTATGGATTGTCGGTATGGGGATGAGTCCGCGCCTGACCTTTCATCTCACCCGCCTGTGCTTTGCCATGTCATTTGCTAGACTGTTTCATTCTCTTGACAGATGCGGTCACCAACTCTTTCAAGACCTTCCTGTCCACATCGTCCAGCTTATTGATATACAGACATCCCATGCCAGTCTTATATTTTCCAAGTTTTTTTAGCAGGTCCTTATGGGCATCGAAACCATGCATCAGGTACAGCGTCAGAGCTTGTTTGCGAGGGGAGAAGCCAGTTAACATCCAATCGCCTTCGCGTCCGCTGGCGCCCTTGTAGTGATAACTCCCAAAGCCGACAATGCTTGATCCCCACATCTTTGGCTCCTCTTTGGTGACCTGCTTCATCAGCTTGAGGATCTCGAAGGATTCGTTCCGTTTCTGCTCGTCGGCGACGCTGTTGAGGAATTTCGTCACACTGGCGTCGTTCACCTTGGTTTTGAGTTCAGCCTTTGCCATGTCAGCCTCCAATTATTGGATATATCCAGAACTATGGCTTCAATTATATGCTTCGTTGATCAATTCTTGCAGAGCCTTCTTGTAGATCATCTTGATTGAAACACAACCGCTTCTCACACATTGCACCTGCGGCGATACGAATATCCTTGTCACAGCTGGAATTATTCAAACAACAATTGCGCGCGATACTTCGCGTGGCGGCAGAATTTCCCGTAAAGATCATGTTCCCAATGATCGCCACACTCGATGAACTTCGCCGCGCCAAAGCTCTGCTAGCTGATTCACGGCAGGAACTCCTAACTCGCAACGAATCATATGCCGAAAAGATCGAGACTGGTATGATGGTGGAAATCCCATCTGTGACACAAATGGCAGATTTATTTGCGCACGAGGTGGATTTTTTCAGCATTGGCAGCAACGATCTGACGCAATATACGTTTGCCGTTGACCGCACGAATCCAAAAGTTGCATCTTTGGCAGATGCCTGTCACCCTGCTGTCTTGCGTCAGATTCGGCATGTAATCGAAACCGCTCATTTGAATGGAATTTGGACTGGGGTATGCGGCGAATTGGCGGGCGATCCTGATGCGATTCCGATCCTGCTTGGTTTGGGATTGGATGAGTTGAGCATGTCGCATCCGTCCATCCCAAGGGCGAAAGAAATTATCCGTGCCTGGTCTCTGCCTCAAGCCCAAAGCCTCGCTGAACAGGCACTGAAACTTGGATCTGCCGAAGCGGTCAGGCTGCTGGTCAAGGGGGAGGCTCGTTAAGGAAGACCTTGCAATAGAGACTCTTGAAAAACATTTGGAGAGGTTTTACAAAACCTAGAAAAAGGAAAAGATATGCGATTAGAGAATAAAATCATCGCCACGCTCGTTGCCGAAGGTGTGGAAGACCTGGAGTATTATGTTCCTCTAATGCGATTACAGGAAGAAGGCGCCACGGTATTAACCGCAAGCATGGATTTGAAACCTGTTAGAGGCAAGAATGGATTGGTTATCAAACCAGATACCCCAATTGAGTCGCTCAAGGCAAGCGATCTGTATGCTCTGATCCTGCCTGGCGGCTGGGCTCCCGATAAATTGCGCAGATACGATACAGTAAAAAATCTAATCAAAGAGATGAACACTGAAAATAAAGTGATTGGCATTATCTGCCACGGCGGCTTGATGGCGATCTCTGCCGGTATTATCAAAGTGGGACAACAAGCAACAGGTTCAATGGGCATTAAGGATGATCTCATCAATGCAGGTGCAGTCTGGACGGATGAACCTGCATTTCGAGAAGGCAATCAGATTTGGGGACGGGTGGTGGCAGATATTCCTGATTTCTGTCGCGAACTTGTTGCGGCTTTGGTATAAATCATCGTTGAATCTTATTTGGATGACTTTATTCATCTTTTATCATTGGCTTTTGGGAAACGCAAAAATAGAAGGTGGTGCGCTGGCAATGTGGCGCTAGTTTTCCAAACTAAAACTCTGGCGTACGATCTAAGTGATGAGGAATTGATATGGATCTGCAGATGCAGTCATTATCTTTTCGATCCCATAGCCATTGTAAAATTCGGTTATTCTGGGATACACTTTGAACTCCGATGATGTCCCTCCATACCGTCCTTCGTACCAAGATCATTCCGCCTCCGCGTGCATCGCGCACATTAGCCCGTTCGCGTGTGAGTGAGAGTTTAAAGCAGGCGTTCGATTATCGCCTGACCATCCTTCAGGCCGGCGCGGGATACGGTAAAAGCACGGCGCTGGCAGAGCTGGCAGGGGAGACTAAGCCCATTGTCTGGTATCAGGTCAACGATGAAGATAACGATCCGCTGGTTTTCCTCCTGCATATTTGTCATGCCATACAACAGGCTTTGCCCGAAATCAGGGATCTGCCTACGACATTCCTCGTATCCTGGAGTGGCGGACAAGGTCCATTGCCATGGCGCAGTGTTCTCGATCAGATTATCAACGCCTTGAGCAATGGGCTTGACACTCCCGCCTTGCTTATTCTCGATGACGCGCATCATGTCACGGATACGGGCGAAGTGCCGCACATGCTTGACCGACTCATAGGTCTGGCTCCTGCGAATTTCCATGTTTTGCTGTCGGGACGCCCGACAATCACCCTGCCGAATCTTTCACGCTGGCGGGCAAAGGGGGAAGTGCTTTTCCTTGATCAAATGGCGCTGACCTTCACCGCTGACGAAATTACCTCGTTATTTGCAACTCATTACAACGTTGATTTGACAACCGAAGAGGCGAATTCGCTTCTCACCTATACCGAAGGCTGGGCAATTGCACTACAACTAATCTGGCAGAACCTGCGTGCACAGCCTGTGCCGTCGTTGGATTTTTCATCGCGTTGGCAGGCGGCTTCATTGGAAGCGCTTTTTGATTTGCTCGCGCGGGAGGTCTTTGCGGGTCAATCGGCGGATGTGCGCGAGTTTCTGTTGATCACATCCACACTGCGCGATCTTTCTCCCGATGTGTGTGATTCGCTTCGAAGAGCCGTTGGCAACCCTGTAGGCGACTCAGCCTCCATGCTTGCCTATCTGCGCAGGCAGGACCTGTTCATTGTCGAGACCGCGGAAGGTGTGATGCGCTACCATCATGTTTTCCATAATTTTTTGCGCCAACAATCCTCGTTTGAAAAACGCCAGCAATGGAATCGTATTGCGGCGGATTATTTTTCCGCGCACAATGTTCCAGAGGCGGTTATCTATCACCTGCTCGAAGCACAGGCGTGGAACGCGATGGCCGATATGCTCGACTCCTACTCTGGAAACCTGTTGAATGCGGGGCGACTCGATACGCTTGCAACGTATATCGATTCCCTGCCGCCTGAGATCCTGCACGGACATCCCATGCTTATTTTTACGCTGGGAGAGCTCGCGCGGTTACACAGCCGTTTCGATGAATCGCTTGGTTGGTATAAACAGGCGGAGACCATCTGGCGCAACCGCGGACAACAGGATGGCATCGCACGTGCATTGCGTGGACGGGCGCGTGTGTATCTCGATACGGTTGACCCAAGCAAGGCAGAACAATTGCTTGAGGAAGCCATCCGGCTCAGCGATGGGTTTGAAGACCGTGAGGCCCAGGTGCGCTTGTTTGAGCTTCTTTCGGAAAATAAACTCAACGCTGGTCGTGTGGATGAAGCTGAACGTTTGCGCCAACGCGCTGAGGGTCTGCGGATGGAGGGCCCGTCGAACGACCAATTATGGTTTCGGGTATTGTTGCGCACAGGTCGATTCAATGAGGCGCGGAAGGGTTTGGAGGAACGCGCACAAGCCGAGCGAATGACTCCGGTTCAAACACCGCGTGCACATCGCGAAACACTTTTGCTGTTATCTCTTATATATTCCATACAGGGTGAACCTGAATTGGCATATCAAGCGGCATTGGAGGGAACGCTGCGCGGGGAATCCTTGGATTCCCCGTTTGTGAGCGCGGTAGGCTACATGCGTCAGGGACATGCCTGGATGCTGTTGGGAAGTTTCGCGGACCGTGCTGAGAATTTCAGCAAGGCTCGCAAACAGTATGAAAAGAGTATTGAGATCAGCCGTATACTGGCTGTGCCGCGCTTGCGTGTGGAATCAGGCTGGGGCTTGTGCCGTTCCCACGGTTACGCAGGCGATCTGACAAAAGCATTGGTTTATGCACAGGGATCGATTGAAATTGCCATGCAGGCGGGCGATGAGTGGATCGCCTCCCTGACCCGCCTCACGATGGGCGCGAGTCTGATGCTTGCGGGACGTTACGAAACTGCCGAGCAATGGCTGGGCAGGGCAGTCACAGGTTTTCAGGAGTGCAGTGATCCGTTTGGCCGCAGCGCCGCGCGCCTGTGGTTGTCGCTTGGATATTTCAAACAGAAGCAGGTTGACCGCCTCGCACAGATCTTGCCTGAGGTGCTCGCTACCTGTCAGGCGAATGGCTATGATTTCCTGTTCACGCGTCCATCCTTTGTGGGCGCGTTGGATGAGCGAACCTTTGTGCCACTTCTTATCCACGCGTCGCGAAAAGGATGGGAGCGCGGTTATATATCCCAACTTTTGTCGGAAGGGCTTGGATTGGCGGGCATTGAGGTGCATCCGGGGTATCAGTTGAGAGTCCAGACATTAGGCGGGTTCCAGGTTTGGCGGGGAGATGAAGCGATTCCGCCCAATGGATGGCGGCGCGAAAAATCAAGACAGTTGTTTCAACTCCTGTTGACGTATCGTCATGCGCCGCTCGACCGCGACCAGATTAGTGAATTTCTCTGGCCCGATGCCGACCTTGCAACCGCGCATCGTAATTTCAAGATCACCTTGAACACGTTGTATCAAGTGCTGGAACCTGAACGAGACCCTGGCAGTGAATCCGCTTTTATTTTCAGGGATGGAACCACTTATTCGTTGCGACCGAATGCAGACTTATGGATTGACGCGGAACAATTTTCAACGCTGGCGCGGCAGGCCGAAAAAACAGATATCTTTCTCCTGCAAAATGCAATAAACCTGTATCGGGGAGATTATTTGCCTGAGGCCTTGTACGAAACCTGGGTGGCGGAGGAACGTGAGCGGCTGGCATCGACCTTCCTTGAATCTGCTGACCGTCTGGCTGAGATGTTGATCGCGAGGGATCAATTCGCTGAAGCCATTGACCTCTCGCAACGTATCTTAAACCGCGATAAATGCTGGGAACGCGCCTATCGGCATTTGATGCTTGCCTACAATAAATTGGGTGACCGCGGTCAGGTTGGGAGGACCTATCAGCGTTGTGTACAGGCTTTGAAGGACGAATTAGATATTTCCCCTTCGTCCGAAACGCAACAGATGTACGAAAAGTTGACAAGCTGACAAATTTGAACCGCCATCCACGCCAAGAACATGGAGGCCCACTTCAAAATCTTCGCGCTTCCACTCATCGCGGTAAACCTTTTTGTAACTGCCATGTGACTGGCGTCTGCTATTCTTGAAAGAATGAAGTCAGATATCTCTCCCTTGATCCACTCTTTCATCATACGGTTTGTAGTGGAAGATATACCTTCCAAAGAGAGGAAACAAACTATCTATCACGGCGCGATCCGTCACATCCAAAACGCCGAAGAGTTGAACTTCACCAAATGGCCTGAAGCCGTGGAGTTCATGCGCCGTTTTGTCCCCCTCGAAGACTCGAACGAAAAACCCAATACTTTGACCTAGAGAAGATGCCATGTCCCGAAATGTACAGATCCTTGCCACCGGAAGTTATGTCCCAGAACGTGTAATTACAAATGTAGAAGTGGATGCACTGATGGGTGAATCCACTTCGCAATGGCTGATAGACAATATTGGTATCCGCGAACGCCATTGGATGTCGCCCGATCAGGTTACCTCCGATCTCATTGTGGAAGCCTCGAAGAAGGCGCTTGCGCGAGCTGGCATTTCCGCTTCAGACTTGGACCTGATCATTGTCTCCACCGACACGCCAGATTATCTCTCCCCGAGCACTTCGGTTGTCGTGCAATACAAACTTGGCGCGGACAAGGCTGGTTGCTATGATGTCAACTCCGCGTGTGCGGGCTGGGTGACTGCATTGGATCAGGGTGCGCGTTATCTAATGACCGAGCCAACGATGAAATATATTCTCGTCGCGGGCGGCTATGGCATGAGTCGCTTTCTGGACTTCAAAGATAAGAAAACTGCCAACTTATTCGCTGATGGTGCTGGCGCGGTAGTATTGGGCGTTGGCGAAGAACAAGGTTTTCTTGGCAGTAATCTATTAGCTGTTGGTTCCTTCCATGATGCATTGGGCATTTACACGGGCGGCACGTTCCGTCCATGCACACCGGAAAATTTGGCGCAGTTTGGCGGACCGAAAGTGGAGTTCGTCAAAAAATTCCCCAAGACCTTCAACACCGAATACTGGCCCAAGCTCATGCAAGGCGCGCTCGATAAAGCCGGATTAACTTTTGACGATGTTGATCATTATTTCTTCACACAGCTGAATCTCCGCACCATCGAGTTCATGATGGACTTGCTCAAACAACCTATCGAAAAGACTCACTGGGTCATGGATAAGTGGGGTTACACCGGTTCACCGTGTGTGGTCATGGCACTCGATGATGCGATTGCACAAAGCAAAGGTCCCAAGCCTGGTGAAACAATTCTTTTCTGCGCGAGTGGCGGCGGGATTACAATGGCGTCGTCGGTGTGGAGATGGACGGCGAAATGATTTCGTCCTGAGCGGAGCGTAGCGAAGTCGGAGGACAGTTGCAACCGTGCGCTTCGACTTCGTTCCTCGAAGAACACTCGTCACTCCGCTCAGCGCGAAAGAAGGAAATTATGTACATCGGTGATTATCTTGCAAGACGCGAACTGTACTCTCCAGACAAATTAGCTTTCATCGATGCGGGGAAATCTCCTGAATGGCGATTGACGTTCCGTGATGCGAATCGCCGCGCGAATAAACTTGCCAACTGGTTGAAATCGCAGGGCATCGGCAAGGGCGACCGAGTTGCTATGCTTGCGCGCGACGGCTATGAACATCTGGATGTTTTCTTTGCCTGCTCCAAACTGGGCGCGATCCACACCGCTCTCAACTGGCGCTTGCACTGGCAGGAACTCCTCGAAATTTTCAATTACACAAATCCAAAAATCCTGATTTACTCAGACGATTTCAAAGAAGGCGTCACTCAACTCACTACCCACTATCCACTTACCACTGTCCACTTGGAAGGAAACGGAGTCAAAAACAGTTTGCATTTTGAATCAACGCTTCAGGCTGTAATTGATACTGCCGTCACATGCGAAACACTCGAAGCGGAAGACATCGCCGCGTTGATATTTACTGGCGGCACAACAGGTCTGCCCAAAGCCGCGGAGGTGTCGCACCGTATGATCGCGTGGAACACGCTCAACACCGTTATCCACGATGTGACGCATAACGATATTTATCTCAACGTCTTTCCGATGTTCCACACAGGCGGGCTTTTTGTTTATACGTTGCCACAGGTCATCTTTGGTGGGACGACGATTTTGATTCACCAGTTCGACCCCGCCCAGGTTTTGAATTTACTTGAACGTGAAAAAGTAACCATCTTTGCCGCTGTGCCGACGATGTATCAGATGTTGACGATAGCATCGAATTGGAATGAAGTGGATCTATCGTCGTTGCGTTTCTGCACATCCGGCGGCGCGCCGTTGCCTGTGCCGTTGGTCGAGAAATATACAAAGGAAAAGAATATTCGCTTCAAGCAGGGCTTCGGCATGACCGAGTTTGGTCCAGGAATATTTGCGCTCGCGCCCGAAGACGCCATCCGCAAGGCGGGATCGATCGGCAGACCCAACTTCTTCGTGGACGCACAAATCGTCGGGGAACAGAATCAGTTCCTCGGTCCGAATGAGGCGGGTGAATTGGTCCTCAAAGGTCCATCGTATTGCTCAGGCTATTTCAACAATCCAGAAGCGACGGAAGCGGCAGTCGACGAGCATGGATATTTCCACACGGGCGATGTCGTGTATTTCGACGACGAGGGTTATTTTTATATTGTCGATCGCAAGAAGGATATGTTCATCAGCGGCGGTGAGAATGTGTATCCCGCCGAGATCGAAAAAGTTTTGTATCAGCACCCGGCTGTCCACATGTGTGCTATCATCGGTTTACCTGACTCGAAGTGGGGCGAAGTTGGCAAGGCATGTGTTGTATTCAAAGCTGGACAATCCGCCACGGAGGCTGAACTATTAAAATTTATGACGGAACGTTTGGCGAAATATAAAGTCCCCAGGTCTGTGAGTTTCATGGAAGCCCTGCCCATTTCTGCCGCAGGGAAAATTCTCAAACGCGATTTGCGCGACCGATACCTGTAACGAGCATGTTGCCGGAATCCTTATGTTGTCCAATAGAATTATTTTTGTAAGCAGTCAAAAGCAAGAGGTGCCCGCATGAATATCAACGGCAGGAGCGCTCCTGAATTTCAGGAGATTCTCACCCCCGAAGCGCTGGCATTCGTCGAACAGCTCGAACGCGAATTCGACCAGCGCAGGCGCGAGTTGTTACAGAAGCGTGCCGAACGTCAAAAAACGTTCGATGCTGGAAGCCTGCCGGACTTCCTGCCCGAAACCGCGGATATGCGCGCCGCTGAATGGCAGGTCGGTTCCATTCCTCCAGACTTACAGGACCGCCGCGTGGAGATCACGGGTCCACCCGAACGAAAGATGACCATCAACGCATTGAACTCGGGGGCAAATATTTTCATGGCAGATTTCGAAGACGCCAACTCACCAACCTGGGAAAATCTCATCCTGGGTCACATCAACCTGCGCGACGCCATCGAGCGCACTCTTTCCCTCACCACTCCTGAAAAAAATTACAAACTCAACGAACAGATTGCTGTACTATTTGTGCGCCCGCGTGGCTGGCATTTGGAGGAAAAGCACGCGCTGGTGGATGGAAAACCGATCTCCGCCTCTCTCTTCGACTTTGGCTTGTATCTGTTCCACAATGCGAATCGTCTCCTCAAGCGCGGCACGGGTCCCTATTTCTACCTTCCCAAATTGGAGAGCCATCTTGAAGCGCGTCTCTGGAACGACGTCTTCAACTTCGCGCAGGATGCACTTGGCATCCCGCGCGGCACAATCAAGGTGACTGTGCTGATCGAGACCATCCTTGCCGCATTCGAGATGGAAGAGATTTTGTATGAACTCCGCGACCATATTGTGGCATTGAATGCGGGTCGTTGGGATTACATCTTCAGCATCATCAAAAAATTCAACAAACGTCCCGATTTCCTCTTGCCCGACCGCGTGCAAATCACCATGACCATGGCGTTCATGCGCACCTATACTGAACTGCTGGTGAAGACCTGTCACAAACGCGGCGCACACGCCATCGGCGGCATGGCGGCATTCATCCCAAGCCGAAAGGATGCACTGGTCAACGAGACCGCACTCTCAAAGGTAAGGGAGGATAAATTACGAGAATCAAATGACGGCTTCGATGGAACGTGGGTGGCGCATCCAGACCTTGTGCCAGTCGCAAAGGAAGTCTTCGATGGTGTGCTCAAGGACAAACCACATCAGAAGGAGAAAATGCGCAAAGAGGTCAACGTCACTGCCAGTGATTTGCTGGATTTCAACATTCCCGGTGGACGGATCTCTGAAGCAGGTATGCGTTTGAATATCAACGTTGCGCTTCAATACCTGGACTCCTGGCTGAGAGGCTCAGGCGCGGTCGGTATCTACAACCTGATGGAGGACGCCGCCACCGCCGAGATCTGCCGCGCTCAACTCTGGCAATGGATTCACCATCCGTCCGCAGCGCTGGACGATGGTCGGGAAATTACAGAAAATCTTTACCGCCAGTTTCTTGGGGAAGAGATCGAAAAGATCAAAACTTTGTATGGGTCGCAGTCATATGCTGAGGGCAAAATGGACTCTGCTATTGAATTGTTTGATACCCTGGTCACATCCAAACAGTTTGCGCAGTTCCTGACGCTACCGGCATATGAGAAATTACAGAGTGCCGCTTAACCTTGTAAACATGAATTCCAAATTTTGGCTTCGAAAAGTTTACTGATTAATAAGACAAGCGGCAGCTTGGAAATATTCGGAGGAACACATGTATCAAAAATACCAACCCAAGTCCGTTGATGAATTAAAGAAGGAATGGAAGACGGATACCCGCTGGAAGGGCGTGTACCGTCCCTACACTGCCGAGGAGGTGGACCAACTTCGCGGCACATTCCAGCATGACCACACCATTGCACGTATGGGAGCTGAACGCCTGTGGGACCTGCTCAACGAGGAGAAGTTCATCCGCGCGTTAGGCGCGCTCACAGGCAACCAGGCAGTGGAAATGGTGCAGGCAGGCTTGAAGGCGATTTATCTCAGCGGCTGGCAGGTGGCGGGCGATGCCAACGATGCCTTCACCATGTACCCAGACCAAAGCCTCTACCCTGTCACCAGCGTGCCCACCGTGTTGAAGAAGATCAACAACGCCCTCATCCGCTCTGACCAGATCCAGCATATGGAAGGACGCGACGGTGAGGTGCAATACTTCGCACCCATTGTGGCAGATGCCGAGGCGGGGTTTGGCGGTCCGCTCAACACGTTTGAACTGGTCAAAGCCATGATCGAAGCAGGAGCGGCTGGAATCCATCTGGAAGACCAGTTATCTTCATTGAAAAAATGCGGTCACATGGGCGGCAAAGTACTGGTGCCGATACACGATTTCATCCAGAAACTCATCTCAGCCCGCCTCGCCGCGGATGTGATGGGAGTCCCGACCCTCTTCATTGGTCGCACAGATGCTTTGAGCGCCAATCTCATCCGCGGTGACGTTGACCGCGTGGATCACGAACATCTGACAGGCGAGCGCACATCCGATGGCTTTCATGTGGTCAAGAACGGGTTGGATTACGCCATTGCCCGCGCCCTGGAATTTGCCCCATATGTTGATTTAATCTGGTGTGAGACCTCCACACCGGATATTGCCGAGGCGCGTGACTTTGCGAAGGGCATTCACGAGAAATATCCTGGCAAGATGCTGGCGTACAACTGCTCGCCCTCCTTCAATTGGAAGCGCAAACTCAATGCCAGGGAAATCGCCGGGTTCCAGGACCAACTGGGCGAGGCGGGCTACAAGTTCCAATTTATCACGCTGGCGGGCTTCCACTCTTTGAATGCCAGCATGTACGAACTTGCGCACGGATATGCCCGCGATGGTATGTCGGCTTTTGTGAAGTTACAGCAACACGAGTTTGAAATGGAGAAAAACATTGGCTTCCGTGCGGTGAAACACCAGTCCTTTGTGGGTGCGGGCTACTTCGACTTGTTACAAACCACTGTGACAGGCGGAGAAGTCTCGACCAGCGCAATGAAAGGCTCCACAGAAGAACAACAATTTGAAGCACATTAACTCAACAATACAAGGAGAAAATATGTCAACAGTTCCAACGTTAGCTGGTATCACGTCAAAGTTTGTTGAAACACCCCGCTTGAAGATGCACACGCTCTTCAGCGGACCCGAGAACGGCACGTCAGTACTGTTCCTGCACGGCAATGCTTCCTCCGCAACGTATTGGGAAGAGATCATGCTCAAACTGCCTGATGGTTTTCGCGGCATCGCGCCCGACCTGCGCGGCTATGGTGACACCGAAGACAAGTTGATCGATGCGACGCGCGGCATGGGCGATTGGGTTGATGACCTGTTCGGTCTGCTCGATGAACTCAAGATCGAAAAGGTGCATGCCGTTGGTCACTCGATGGGTGGGACGATCATATTTGGTCTGGTCGCTGCTGCCAGCAATCGTATTTTGAGTGGTACCCTTGTTGACCCGGGTTCACCGTATGGCTTCGGCGGTTCCAAGGATGTGGATGGCACGCCCTGCTACGATGACTTTGCCGGCTCGGGTGGTGGCGTGGTCAACCCGGAGTTTCCGAAGTTGATGGCGGCCGGCGACCGCTCTTCCGATAACCCGCAAGCCTCGCCGCGCGTGGTGATGAACAGCTTCTATTGGAAGCCGCCCTTCGTCCCTGCGCGTGAAGAAGATTTGCTGTCTTCGCTCATGACCGAAAAAGTGGGCGGCGATAAATATCCCGGTGACTTTGTCGCCTCTGGCAATTGGCCCAACGTCGCGCCCGGAAAGTTCGGTCCCATCAATGCGCTTTCTCCGAAGTATGTTGGCGACAGCGTGGAGCGTTTCATCAATGCCGCGAACAAACCAACCGTGTTGTGGGTGCGCGGCGACTCAGATATGATCGTCTCGGACAGTTCCTTCTTCGATTTTGGCACACTTGGCAAATTGGGATACGTTCCGGGATGGCCCGGCGAGGAAGTCTATCCGCCACAGCCGATGGTTGGACAGACTCGTCACATCCTGGACCAGTATAAGGCGAAGGGCGGTTCCTACGAAGAAGTTGTCATTGCTGAGACTGGTCATTCTCCGTATATCGAGAAGCCTGAAGAGTTCATGGCGGCGTTCACCAAAGTTCTGAAATAACGGATAGTGAAGGGTGTGAAGTGGGTAGTGGGCAGTTCAATGCCTGCTGCCCACTTTTGCATTCCAAGTGGGGAATGACGCACTCTGTAACCCGCACGTAACTGCAGGATGATAAAAAGATGAATGTGAACAGCGGGCACTGTTCATAACTGTTTACATTGTGCCCGCGCTGCCTGCTGTCACTTTTCTTCAAGGAGATTCAATCATGCGGATGAAAGACAAGGTTGTGCTCGTCACGGGCGGCGCGGCGGGGATCGGCAGGGCGACGGCTTTGCGATTTGCCGAGGAAGGCGCTCAAGTTGTCATCTGTGACGTGAATGAAGCGGTGGGACAGGAAGTTGTCAAACAATTCGGCGAAGGGGCGGCATTTTACAAAGTCAATGTGACCAGTCGCGAGGACGTGCAAAAATGGATCAATGCTGTGCTTGCGAAATTTGGTCGCATCGATGTGATTGTCAACAATGCAGGCGTTCTGCGTGATGGACAACTGGTCAAGGTGAAGGAAGGTCAGTTGGTACGACAACTATCCGAACCTGATTTCGATTTGGTGATCTCAATCAATTTGAAAGGCGTATTCAACTGTGCGCAGGCGGTTGCGCCTGTGATGATCAAACAGGGTGGTGGCGTGATCCTGAATGCTTCGTCTATTGTTGGGTTGGATGGTAATTTCGGGCAGACCAATTACGTGGCGACGAAGTTCGGTGTGATCGGCATGACAAAAGTATGGGCGCGCGAACTTGGCAAATACAACATCCGAGTCAATGCGGTGGCGCCTGGCTTTATTTCAACGGAGATGGTTACGGCGATGCCCGAAAAAATTTTGGATGGAATGAAGTCGCATACGCCGCTGGGACGACTGGGTGATCCGCGAGATATTGCAAACGCTTATTTATTTCTTGCTTCAGATGAAGCCTCGTTTATCACTGGTGAGGTCCTGCGTGTGGATGGCGGAATCGTTGTTGGAACGTAAGAGCAGTTGACAGTGGGTAGTGTGTGGTCAGTACTAAAACTGCCCACCAATCACTTCCCACTTCCCACTCATATGATTGATATTCTTTCCGTTCGAGCAAATCTAACACCTGAGCGTGAGGCGTTCTACGACCTGACGAGTGGAGTGCGCTATACATATTCACAACTCAATGCGCGCGCGAATCGTGCCGCAAATTTTCTGCGTGAGAAATGTAAAGTGCAAAAAGTGGAGCGTGTATCCATTTTGGCGCATAACAACATCGCTTATGTGGATCTGTTATTTGGAATTGGGAAGATCGGCGCGATCCTTGCCCCGTTGAATTGGCGGCTCACTTCGCATGAGTTGAAATATATCGTCAATGATTGCCAGCCGAAGGTGTTGATCGTGGGTCCTGAGTTCGTATCTGTGTTGGATGAGATGCGAAGTGAGATCAACGTTGAACATGTCATCTCGCTCGAAGGGGCAATGGTCTCAGGTGCGGAGTCGTATGAAGGATCGCTGGAACAGGCTTCGGCTTTGGAACCGAAGCGTCCGCTCATCGAAGCGGATGATGCTTATTGCATCCTCTATACATCCGGGACCACGGGACGTCCCAAAGGCGCAGTCCTCCCGCATCGACAAATTTTATGGAATGCGATCAACACGGTGATCTCATGGGGACTGAGCGAGAAGGATGTCTCGCCGATCCTGACGCCGATGTTTCATTCGGGCGGATTGTTCGTTTTTCTTGTGCCATTGTTTTATGCGGGCGGACGTATCATCATGGCGCGTTCGTTCGACCCCGATGCCTCCCTGCGATTGATCGTGGATGAAAAGTGTACGGTCATTCTCGGTGTGCCGACTTTGTTTCAGGTGTGGATGAATTCACCGCAATTTGAAAAAACGGATTTCAGCCATGTCCACTTTTTTATCAGCGGCGGCGCGCCGTGCCCGCCTTCGTTGATCGATGCATGGAGCAAGCGCAAGGGTGTGGCAATGCGACAGGGTTATGGACTCACTGAAGTGGGCGTGAATTGTTTTTCGATGACGGATGAAGATGCGCTACGCAAGATGGGTTCGGTGGGAAAGCCGATCTTTCATAGCCAGATGCGTTTGGTCGATGTTGATGGAAACGATGTCGCTGTTGGTGATATAGGCGAGTTGATCATTAAGGGTCCGCATGTGTGTGCAGGGTATTGGAATAACCCTGATGCAACTGCGGAGGCGTTGCGTGATGGTTGGTTTTATACAGGCGATATGGCGCTTATGGATGAGGAAGGTTATTACTATATCGTGGGTCGTTTCAAGGACATGCTCATCAGCGGCGGTGAGAACGTGTATGCCGCTGAAGTGGAGGCGATATTCCGTGAGCATGAGGCGGTTATCGATGCGGCGCTGATCGGTGAGCCTGATGAGAAATGGGGCGAGGTTGGTTTGATGATCGTGGCGTGTAAGCCGAATCAAAAAGTGGATGCGGATGAATTATTGAAGTTCTGTTCGGGGCGTTTGGCAAAATACAAAATCCCGAAGCGAATTGAATTTGTTCAGACATTGCCTTATTCACCATATGGAAAAGTGATCAAGGCAGAGTTGCGGAAGCAGTGGGTGGTTGGTGGTGGATAGTGGGTAGTTCTTTCTAACCACTATCCACTGAAAGGAAACTAGATGCCAAGAATCAAGACCAATGAAATCGAACTCTACTACGAAACACACGGCGAAGGACAGCCGCTTGTGTTGATCTCCGGTCTCGGTTATTCGAGTTGGCAATGGCACAAGATGGTTCCGTTTTTGGCGGAACATTTTCAGGTCATCACATTCGACAATCGTGGTGTCGGTCAAAGCGATAAACCCGCAGGTCCATACACTGCACATATGCTTGCAGCGGATACTGTGAGTCTGCTGGATGCGTTGGGTATTGGAAAAGCAATGGTGGTGGGTCATTCGATGGGCGGGTTTATTGCGCAAGCCATCGCACTCGATTTTCCGCAGAAGGTGGAGAAACTGATTCTGTGTTCGACCAACTTTGGAGGTCCGAATCATATTCCGGTTACGCCTGAGGCGATGAAAGTCCTCACCGACGTCACGAGTGATGCGCTGACCCGTTTCAAGAATGGACTATCCGTCAGTACTGCGCCAGGTTGGGCGGAGAAGAGTCCGGAGATGCTCGTAGCGTGGATTCAATGGCGTGTGGCAAATCCCATTGAGCCTGTTCACTATCAAGCGCAGTTGGCGATCGGACTCGGACTTTTGCCCGAAGCCGCAGCATTTGAGAGTCAACTCTCTCGTCTCATCGTTCCGACCCTGATCCTGTTCGGTGAACATGACAAAGTTGTCCCTCCGGCGAACGCTGCCCTCCTAGCCGAAAAGATCGCGAATAGTCAAGTTGTTATCTTCCCTGACGCGGGACATTTCTTCCCGCTCGAAATTCCTGACGTTGCGTCAAAAGCTGTTATCGAATTTTCTCAAGGAGGTGATGACTAAAAATATTCACTGTGTCCTTTCCACTTGTAAACTGTAAATTCAAAATTCTTTGGAGGAGTAACCCTATGAAAGCTTTACGTACGTTAGCATTTGCGTTGGTGACCATGTCTCTGATACTGGCTGCCTGCGCCCCCGCCACCCCCGCGCCGACGGAGGCACCTGTTGTCACTGAAGCGCCTGTCACCGAAGCCCCGACGGAAGCACCCACCGCCGCACCAACCGAAGCGCCAGTTGCTGGACTCACCTGTGCCGAACCCGTTAAGGTTGGTCTGATCACCGATGCATCCGGCGCGCTTGCCATTTACGGCGCGCACATCCTGCGTTCATTCATGCTCGGCATGGAATATGCCACAGGCGCAGCTGGTTCTGCAGGCGACAAGTTTGATTTTGCCCAGACCCAGGAAAACACATTCAAGATCGATGACTGTGAGATCCAGGTCTTTGTCCGTGATGATGGCAGCAATGCCGAAAACACTGCCACGGTTGCCCGTGAATTGATCGATGTTCAGAAGGTCAACATTTTGGTCGGTACCGTTTCCTCCGGTGCGACCGCCACGTTGCAGGGCATTGCTCTCGAAAGCAAGATTCCCTTGATCGTGGGTCCCGCTGCGGCGAATGACATCACGGGTGTGAACTTCAACGAATATACTTTCCGTGTTAGCCGCAACAACTATCAGGATGCGATGAACGAATGTATCGCCCTTACCCAGCAATACAAGAATTTCGTGCAGATCGCCCCTGACTATGCTTTCGGTCGTGGTTCCGCTGCGGCATTCCGTGACGCTTGTTCCTTAAGCGGCGCGACCTTCGTTGCCGATGATATCTTTGCTCCATTGGACACTACCGACTTCACGCCCTACATGGAGCAGATCGCCAACTCCGGTGCAGAAGCCTACATCGTGACCTGGGCTGGCTCCGGTTTTGTGTCCCTCATGCAGGCTGCCACCGATCAAGGCGTGACTGAGAAGATGTCTCTCGGTGCAACCTTCATTGATAATGTGCTCATGCCGACCTTCTTTGCGAACGCCGTCGGCACCACCGCTGGGATCCTGTATCACTACAGTGCCCCGACCAATCCCGCCAACGACTTCCTTAAGGAACAGGACAAGGCTCGTTATGGTGTCATGCCTGACCTGTTTGATGCCGATGGCATGAATGCTGCCATCCTCGTGGTTGAAGCCCTCAAAGCCACCAGCGGTGATGTCAATGGTGACGCGCTCAAGACCGCCATGGAAGGTATCAGCTTCGAAGGCCCGAAAGGTACTGTCTCCATTCGTCCGGAAGATCATGTTGCCATTCAGGATATGTACATTCTGAAGCTCGTCAATGTGACCGACCCCGATGCGAACTTCTACGAATACGTGGATACCTCCCGCCCCGAGCCTCCTTGTCTGCTTCCCGAAGCCCTCAAGGATCGCTGTGGCGATCTGCCCTACGGCAACCTGAGCGGACAGTAATTCCGTAATACAATGAGAGTCCCTAAGGGTCTTCAAGACCCTTAGGGACTATTTACCTGGATGGTCTCATGTCCACCGATATTATTTTTGAAGCAAAAAACCTGACAAAAAAATTCGGCGCGCTGGTCGCGGTGGATGATGTCAATATCAGAGTCCAAAAGAATTCCCTGCATGCGATCATTGGTCCGAATGGAGCGGGGAAAACAACCTTCTTCAATTTATTAAGCGGAAATATCGAACCGACCAGCGGGCACGTCATTTTCAAGGGACGTGACATTACGCACCAACCTGTCCATCGTACGATCCATTTCGGGATCGGACGTTCCTTCCAGATCACGAACATCTTTCCCACTCTCACCGTTTTTGAAAATATCCGTCTCGCGTCACAAGCATTGGGGAGTGACAACTTCAAGTTCTGGCAAGCTGCCTCGCACTTCAAACAATATGAAGAGCGTACATGGGATGTCATCGAAAAAGTTGGATTGAAAGACCGTGCCCAAACTCCTGCACGCACCCTTCCGCACGGCGACCAGCGCAAACTTGAACTGGGCATGATCCTGGCTCCTGATCCCGAAGTCCTTTTACTGGATGAACCGACAGCGGGCATGGCATCGGAACAAGTCCCTGAATTGATCGCGCTTATTCAAGGAATTCAAAAAGCCGGCAATAAAACCGTGATGCTCGTGGAACATAACATGAATGTTGTAATGCGTGTCTGTGACATCATCACGGTTATGCATCAGGGCAGAGTTCTGGCAGAAGGCACACCCTCCCAGATCGCCGCCAACAAAGAAGTGCAGACCGCCTACCTCGGCGGCTTGTATGAATTGAATGTGTCAGAATAGTGGGTAGTGGACGGTGGACAGTAGAAAATCCACTGCCCACTACTCACCACCCACTGCCCTGAGATCTTATGGACTATATCCTCGACGTACAAAACATCCACACCTTCATCGGTCAATACCACATCTTGCAGGGTGTAAATGTGCGCGTGCCAAAAGGTTCCATCACAGCCTTACTGGGGCGCAACGGTGCAGGCAAAACCACCACATTGAAATCCATTATTGGGCTAACACCTCCGCGTGAAGGCAAGGTTATTCTCGATGGTCGCGAAGTGCAGGGCATGCATTCCTTCGACATTGCCAGCATGGGTATCGGCTTTGTCCCTGAACATCGCGCCATCTTCCGTGATCTCACTGTAGAAGAAAATCTCAAACTCGCCGAACGCACCAAAGGGGATTATCTTCGCAAGAAAGAATTTATCTTTCATTTATTTCCCGACCTTCAACGTCTCATCACGTTATCGGGTACAAGCCTCTCAGGCGGACAGCAGCAAATGCTTGCCATCGCACGTGCGCTCGTTGCTGATAATCGTCTCCTGCTCATTGACGAACCCAGCGAAGGACTTGCTCCTGTCATCATCGAACACATGATGTCTGCCATTCGTCAGCTTTCCAGCGAATCGACCATTGTGCTCGTCGAACAAAACTTTTTGGTTGCCAGCCAGCTTGCCGAATATTACGTCATCATCGAAGAAGGTCACTCGGTGCAGGCAGGCAAAATGAAAGACCTCGTCAACGACAAAGCCGCCATCCATCGTTATTTGGGAGCCGCGTAATGAACACGTACATCCGCAAAAATCTCGTGCTCCTCATTACGCTTAGTGTTATCGTTGCGCTCTTTTTTGTCGCCGCACAAGGTATGGACGATCAGGACTTTGTCATCACACTGTTGCGTGGGCTGTCGGTTGGTTCGCTCACATTCCTCGTTGCATCAGGCTTCTCGCTCATCTTTGGTTTGCTCGATGTGCTCAACCTCGCCCACGGCACACTCTTCATGATCGGCGCCTACATCGGCTGGACTGTCTACGTCCGCCCTGACACATTCGTGGATTTATTGACTCCGTTTGCGTTGACGTTGAGCGGCTTCGCGCTTCGGGATGTGTATCCGCTTCTCGCCACCCGAATCAGGTCCGGCTTAAGCATGAAGCGGATTCTCCCCTGGGCTTTGATCATCGTCTCCCTCCTCATCTTCGGCTTTATTCTGCCACGTTATCCCATCGCCATCTGGAACATCGAAAACTACGGACAGAGTCCCGTCACCTATGCATTCATGGCAAGCCAGGGGACTCGTCTGCCTGCGCCTGCCGCAACCTTCACAGAGATCTCCGCACCGCTCGCATTGCTCGGGGTATTGCTCGCCAGCCTGATCGGGACATTTGGTCTTTCCATGTTTGGAAATGAAACCCAATATAAAACCAACGTGTCATGGAAAAACTTCGTAGGCTTTGTCTCTCTCCTCATCATTGCAACAGGTGGTTTTATTTTCAACGATGCGTTGACTGCAAGCCTGCTTGGACTTAACTCGAACTGGCTTTTTCTCATTTCGGTTCTTGTAGCGGTGTTCAGTGGAGCAGGGTTGGGCGCATTGATGGAAGCGACTCTTATCCGCCCGTTGTATAGCCGCCCAATTTATCAGTTGATGCTCACACTCGGTTTGAGCGCTGTAGGGATTGAAATCGTGCGCGCCATTTGGGGACGACCCGAATTTGTGATGCCCAAACCCGATTTTTTCAATGGTACGGGAGGCGTCTGCCCCGCGACGAATTTTGCAGACTGGTGGGCGAACAACTGCTCCATCATCCTGCTTGGGGATGGGCGTGTGCGTGTGTATAACGAGATTTTCATCCCATTGATCGGTGTGATCGTGTTGATCTCAATTTGGATTTTGCTTCAACGCACACGGCTGGGCATGATCATCCGTGCCGGTGTGCAGGATCGTGAAATGGTCGAAGCGCTGGGCATCAACGTGCGACGTGTCTTTACGATGGTCTTCTCGCTGGGTGTGGGGTTGGCTGCTTTCGGTGGCGCGCTCGCTGCGCCTTCGATGGGACTTTCCAATGCAATGGGCGAGAGTCTTTTTCTCAACGCGTTGATCGCGCTTGCCATCGGTGGACTTACTAACTATCCCGGTGCGGCGCTTGGTTCAGTTCTAGTAGGACTCATCCAGCAGTTCATTATCAAATACGGGCAGATCGGGATCGCCATTCCATTTACTGAAATAATCTTCAAGCCTACGCCGCCATTGGTGCCTGCTTCGACGGTGTTGTTGATGGTCATCATTCTGCTGATCCTTCCGAACGGCTTGCTTGGCAAAAAGGAATAATCCATGACGACATTCTCCAAATCTCGACTGCCGGCTTTCTTCACGAACAACCGCACTTCATGGATCACACTTTTGGCTTTTATTCTTTTGCCCTTCATCGTTGGCTTGTTTGAAGGCTCGTCACCTGTGACAGTCTTTGCCAACAAAAGTGGTATATCGAAATTCATTCAAGGTCTCGCGATCGAGATATTTATCCTTGCGCTGTATGCCTTGAGCTACGATGTTATCTTCGGCATCACGGGTTTGCTTTCGTTTGGTCACTCCATGTTTTTTGCAGTGGGCGCCTATCTGACCGGGATAGCGCTAAAGAGTTTCCATCTCTCACTTCCAGCCACGCTCGGACTTCTCTTCGTCGCGGCGATCGTGCAGGCTATTCTATTTGGTCTTGTTCTGCCGCGTGTAAAGGGAATTACCTTTGCATTGGTCACACTTGGCATGGGATCGGTCTTCCACATCGTCGTCATGTCCAGCGAAGCGGGTAAATATACGGGCGCGGACGTGGGTCTACAAGGCGTGGTCGTGCCTGCGTTCATTAGCCCCGCCAATGAACGTCTCCGTTTCTATTTTGTTGCTCTGGCTGTATTGATCCTCGTCTATCTTCTCTATCAACTTTTTATCGATTCACCTACAGGACGGGTCTGCATCGCCATCCGCGAAAATGAAGGTCGCGCCCAAATGCTGGGCTATAACACCTTTTATTTCAAACTCGCCGCGCTGCTGCTTTCTTCCTGTACCGCAGCGCTGGCAGGATTTTTGCATGCGTTATATCAGCCCATTGTCAGCCCCAATGTTGCCAGCCTGGGATTCACTGTCACTGCATTGCTCATCATCCTCATCGGGGGAGTCGGAACGCTTAATGGCGCGCTGGTCGGCGCGGCTGTCTATCGTCTGCTTGATTTCGGATTGAGAAGGTATATCGGCGAAAGCGCCAGCTTCATCAATGGCGCGATCTATGTGGCATTCGTTTTGTTTATTCCCTTTGGGATTGTGGGAACATGGAGATTGAAATATTTTCAGATTAAACAAGGTTGGAGTCGTTTGTCAGGAATGTTTAAGTAACTCACCTTACATAATAGGGTAACCCTTCAAGGTCTGCAGTATTTTGTTTTGCTGGGGGCGCTAACTTCACAACCTAATCAGGTGTTGTAATATGTAACAGTTCGAATCCTCTGCCTCAACTGTCCGATTGGATGTAGCAGTTTATTATGTATAGAATAGATATGATATTGCTTTTGTTTTCACTTCGGTCAACATATTCTCAACAGACCACTGATCAATCCGTGTTACCAAGCAGTAAAACCTCAACGCTCAGCTAGAATTTATCCAAAAGATAGACGAAGGAAGGTATGAGTAGAGCGAGAAAAGCGGTAATTCGAGCAAAAGCGCGGCACTATTCGGGTTACAGTGTAAAACCGTGATGTTTGAAAAGGATCATGTTGAGAGGGTAAGGTTCTTTTCACAACATACACGGCATCCGAAAAGGTTGGCAGCTTCTTGATATACTATGCCGTTTGTTGAACCGGCAGTTTCTGTTTTTGGGCATGCAAGTATGCAAGCAAGGTCAATATGGAAAACAAACCCAGCAAAGCAGGCGTAACTCGCAGGATAGACTGATTAGTCCATTGTCTTTGTGTCTCCACACCTAAGTGGGTGTGGGTCCCATGAAAGGTAACTTCGACTCGCCAACGCCATATGAACCATTCGATGATTTGTTCTGCTGAGATATTGATGTCCGTGCATAACAAAGCCTGCGTTTTGAATATCTTCTTTGGATCACGCACAATTCTTGCACCGTGAGACGTTTCCAACGAGTTTATCTTCTGCGATTTTTTCCAGGGTTGGCAGACGTTTGTCCTTCTTGCACGGACGACCCAGCTTCCCTGGTGCAGGTTTGTTCGGCTCATACAGAGCGGCGTCCAGACGAAAACGCGTAATCATACAAATCGGATTTTTCAGTTGACGCAACTGCCAGAGCAGTTCAATCACGGCAAAACTACTATCTGCCACGACCACCAGCGGGCGCTTGGGAAGCCAGCGACGGACCTGCAGGACCATCTGGTACGCCCACTCGGTGAGTTTCTTATGCTTGCGAACCTTGCCTGTGTAGTATCTTTCGGAAGGTGCAAGCACTGTCAGAAAAGGCAATGCCCATACTCGTTTTGCCCATGGAATAGGCGTCAACAGCATCAAACTCAGCCAGCGCAAACCACTGGCTTTTACAAAATGGCTGTGACTGGAACGAACAGGTTCGCGATAGATTCCTTTGGCTTTGACCTCGCTCCACGACGATGTTCAATCGTATCATCCAAGCCTAAGATGATTGGGCCGCTATTTGCAAAAGTGCTGATCAATAATCCCAACAAAATATGGCTGGCTTCCAGACTTGACCATGCTGCACGTTTGAGAACACAATGATAATTTTGAAAATGTTTTTCGCCGCTCAAACCCATCACTCGTAATGCCGCTGTGACGGTTCGTTCTGCTGGAGAGAGGATTGTGCCTATGAGCAGCATCCGACTATGTTCCCAAATGCGCTTCGAGAACAGCCTCGCAAAGGCTCCAAGGATCTTGATATATTCGGCATGCAGGGTTGGCATTGGCTACCTCTTGGTCGAGCGTTTGCCTTAGCTTACCCTGCTTTTTGTTAATGTCCAATTGGATAAAGTCTAGCTCATTAGATATTGATTAAAGCGTTTCACGCATTACTGCTGCCACGATAGCGCCTGATAAGAATGTTAGCGCGCCTATGGCGGCAATCGCGGTCAAGCCGCCGAACGCATCGGCCAACAGTCCAGCAGTCAATGCCCCGACAGCATATCCCGCATCGCGCCAAAGCCGGCATACACCGACTGCTGAGGCACGCCAATCAGGATGGGCGACATCAGAAACAGCGGCTAACAAGGTTGGATAAACCAGGGCGGTGCCAATACCCAACAACGCTGCACCCACAACCCACACCCAAAAGCCACTGGTAATCACAAACAGTGCGATGCCAACTGACTGTACCCACATCCCAGCAACGATCATCCATTTGCGACCCCACCGGTCACTCAGTGCGCCGGTGATGAGTTGACTCACGCTCCATACACCTGGATAGACGGCAGCGATCAAGGCGATCCGTTCTATGGATAAGCCCGCGCCAATCAGCAGAATAGGCACTAATCCCCACACCATGCCATCGTTCATGTTATTGACCATGCCGGCCTGGCTAACTGAAAATAAGGTCCGGTTCTTCCAGCTAGTTAACCAGAATATTTCACCAAATGATGGTTTCTGACCTGAGCTTGAAAGGAGTAGATCTGAATGTGACACTGAAGCTTGCCCTTCCTGATTTGCATAAGCGTGCGTCTCGCGAATAAAGAAGATGGATAAGATAAGTCCGGACAAGGCAAAGGCAATGCCTGGCAGGAATGGCACAGGCCGCAGCCCATGGGTTGCGGCTAAATAACCAGCGAACTCATTCAAACCCATGGCAAACCCGCGTTGTTTCGGTCCAACGAGGTCGATTTTCATGATTACAGTTGTCGACCAGCACAGACCCTGGTTAACCCCTAGCAGCAGATTGGCGAGCACGATCCAACCCCAACTTTGTGCAAATATGATCAGGAAGGGAACAGGTAGCGCGAACAACCAGCCTGCCACTAAAATTCGTTTGCGTCCGATCCGATCGGAAAGCCGCCCGGCGAATAAGTTAGCCAGTGCTTTGACAATTCCAAAGCTGACGATAAATGAAAGCGTGGTTGATTTTGAAGTGAGTCCGAAGTCGGCCTCAGCAAGGACAGTTTGCCAACAATCCAAGCCGAAGTGGGTTGGCTGCCGAAATTGGAGTTGACGTAATCTGGGCGTCGGCTTTACGAGATTGCACAGTTATTCGCTCCAGCTTCCAATTCGATGGGGTTCTCGATCAAGCGGCCAGCCTGGTTGAGTTCAATAATGCACTCATGATTCGGCGGTACTGGCGGGATTCGAGTTACCAATATCTCAACGAATTCTGATTCTGAAAGCTGAAGCAGTTTCACCTATTCTGCAGGTTACTAAGCGAAGCTGTCAATGGGATTTTGTCGAACGGCATGGGAGCATTGGAGTGCCTAGGCAAGACGAGAGTATGCGCTGGCAACGCCAAAAGGCGCTGTAGAGTCCGGTAAAGCAGATGAGCGTGCGCACGCGTCTCCTCAGCACTCACATGTAGGTCAGGGCGACCTACGCCTTGCAGGAACAGACTGTCACCAGTGAATAGAGCCTGCTGATCAAGAAGATAAGACATGCTCTCTAGAGTATGACCCGGAGTCTGTATGGCAGTTAGTGAAGCAACGCCGACGTTGATTGTGGAGCCATCGTGAAGGGCTGTGAATGGGTACGTCACACGCTCTTGATCCGGTAGATATACTGTTGCTCCCGATCGTTCGGCCAGGAGACGCGAACGTGATAGATGGTCGGCATGAATATGGGTATCCAATACAGCAATGATGGACCAGCCACGACTCTGAGCCAGATCCAGATACACTTCTGGTTGCAGTGCGGCATCGATTACCACCGCTTCTTCCTGGGAACCAATTAAATATGAAAGACATCCTTTGCCAACTCGTCGAATCTGGATCACTTGAGTACTACTACTTGGCAACAATATGTCGGCTATATTCCAGGACAAACTCCACGCGCACATCCCTCCCTCCAGCGACCTGGCTGCTATACCTCGCGCCTGTAACTGCTCAGAAGCGATTTGGCTGACGTGACCAACGTTGCAGACCGTTACGACTGGCATATCAGCAGGCAGAGATATGCCATCCAGCGCATGAGGATTATGCGCTTTCAAATCAGTGTAAGCATCCACATGAAGACTCCCGGGGATCTCCCACGTGGCGCGGTCGGCGGCCGAGCGTACATCGAGAATAATGACCTGCTTACCTTCTTCCAACCAACTTCGAAGTGTCTCGGTATCAATTGTACTCATTCGTTTTTCTCCATCATACTTTCAACTGGTAAATTTAAACCCTGCCAATCCGGTAGACCTTCGACGAGCCTGCGGGCGCGATATCCATGTTTCTGTAAAAGGGTCACTGCCTCGTCCGCAAATACGCAATAGGGACCTCGACAATAGGCAATAATTTCTTGATCGCGGGGTAGTTCACCCAAGCGCGTTTCCAATTCATCGATGGGAATCGAGCGCGCCTCTAGAATATGGCCAGACTGATACTCCAACTCTGGTCGAACATCCAAGATTACAACATCGCCCGCTTCCATGTGTTCAAGCAATTCCGAGGTGGTGATCGATTTTAGGGGGCCGCGGTCCTGGAGAAAACTTTGAACTAAGCGATTGACCTCTGCAAGTTGTAACTTGCCCAGATCCCGCAACGCTTGCCACACCCGAAACACGCGCTCATTACTCAGGCGATAATAGGCGTAAAGGCCATCTCGCCGAACATCTACAAGTTGAGCTGCTCGCAGTACCTGCAGATGCTGGGAGGTATTGGCAATCGGCAGGTTGGCTTCTCCAGCCAAGTCTTCTACCGTACGTTCGCCCTGAGCCAGTAGCTCCAAAAGCTCCAACCGATGTGGATTGGAGAGCGCTTTCCCAATCCGCGCAAATTGCGCATAAAGTTCATCTTTAAATTGTCGTTTGGTCTCTATTTTCATATTC
>Ga0180069_1000051_pt1 | contig 27040 bp, 24 predicted proteins | sample EasRivERM_16_10D_2_FD_121793 | JGI IMG/M metagenome (GOLD analysis project Ga0180069, IMG submission 121793) | Soil microbial communities from meander-bound floodplain in the East River, Colorado, USA - East River metaG ERMLT231B'_16_10D | ecosystem: Environmental > Terrestrial > Soil >...
ACTTTCGCCTTGAACTCGGCCGTGAATGTCCTTCTGGTTCTTGCCATTTTGCACTCCTTTTTGTCTGGCACAGTAGTTTATCTTGTTTAGCGCTACTGTCCAATTTTTGGGGTGCATTACACACATCTGAGGATAAACCCAAAAAATTGTTGGTTATTGATCCGACTAGAACATCGCAAACAGCCAGTGACTTTACAGAGGAATTAAAGTTAATCCAGGAAAGCAAGTCGATCAATGATATTATCAATTTTCGGCATGTCAGCCCTGAAAGAATTAAATTGATTTTGAAATCAGCCCCAGAATTTTACGCAGAATATTTCTCTAATGGGGCCGCGGAATTAAGAAAAGAACTTGAACAAACTGAGCAGGGTGATAGACTATTTGAATAGAGCCTCTCATATAAAAATCTACAAATACTGGACCACCGAAAAACAAAAAATCCTCATTGATGGCGCGGAGCAAGAAGTCACCTGTTATGGCGGGTCGAATATGTCTGTGGAGGATGCGCGGGAGAAGGCAAGAGAAAAGGCTCAGAAGATACAGCGCAAGATCGCGGGTGAGAAACATCTCTTTGAAGATTATGCGGCAGAGATCCGTAAGGAGTTACTGCAAACCATTGACGATCATTCAGCCATCACGCGGAACCGCTATGGCGCAAGGGTTTTGAATGTTAGGCGGAATTGTGTTGCTGGGGGATGAGTGATATATTTGATTATGAACTGGTCTGATTATGGCTCATATGATGTAACGGTACAGGTGGAAAAACTCCCAAATGGGAGGAGGCGAGAGTTATGGAAGACCTCACTGGAAAACAGTTCGGCCCGTATCAAATTATCGCTCCTTTGGGCGAAGGGGGTATGGCGGCAGTCTACAAGGCATACCAACCATCCATGGATCGATATGTGGCGCTCAAGGTTTTACCACGTCACTTTGCAGATGATCCGCAATTTACATCCCGCTTTCAACGAGAAGCCAAACTTTTAGCGCAACTCCAGCATCCTCATATCCTGCCTGTTTTTGACTACGGTCAGGCGGAAGGCTACTCTTATATTGTGATGCCTTTTGTTCAAGGTGGCATACTCATGGATTCCTTGAAGGGTCAGCCTCTCCCACTTCAACAGATCCGTCAGGTCATCATACAAGTCGCTGGCGCGTTGAACTATGCTCATTCTCATGGCTTGATCCATCGCGATGTAAAGCCGAGTAACGTGTTGATTGACGAAAGTGGAAATTACCTCCTGTCGGACTTTGGTTTGGCAAGGATGGTAGAAACCTCCACGAACCTGACGGCATCAGGAGCAATTGTCGGCACACCTGCTTATATGTCGCCGGAGCAGGGGTCAGGTTTGAAGTTGGATGCGCGCAGCGACATCTATTCTTTGGGCGTTATTTTGTATGAAATGGCAACGGGCCGGACGCCATATAAAGCCGAGACTCCCATTGCTGTAATAATTAAGCATATCAATGATCCTCTGCCGCCTCCGCGCAGTGTTACCCCGCAACTTTCTGAGGCGATGGAACGTGCGATTCTCAAAGCCCTTGCCAAGAATCCAGAAGATCGTTTTCAGACGGCTGCGGAAATGATACGGGCAGTCGAAGCGGCGAGCGGTTCCGAAGCAGAGGTTGTGTCAGCACAAACAGCCGAAACAAATAAAGTAATGGACAAAACTGTTTCACCCACCATGCAATGGCGGAAGATATGGGAAACACCGCGCGGTAAAGTTGCGTTGGTCAGTGGTTTAATTGTAGTTCTTGTGCTGGGATTGTTAGTGAGTCGATGGTCAAGCCCTCTGCAGATCCCTGACCATGAAGCGACATCCAGTGTTGCTAATGAGACTGATACCCCATCACAGGCTTCTCTTACCAATGTGCCGCTTACCCCTTTGCATACACTCGCGCCCACGCGAACAACGAGTCCAACGAATACACCGAATCCACTGGAGTTGGGCGAGACGTTGTATCCATGTGGGGATGATGTGTGCATCGGCGACAAGCGAGTCGGGCTGGCCGAAACGTATTTTGGCTTTAGTACGGCTTGGAGCGGCCTCAGTTGGTCGCCAGATGGCTCCCGTTTTGTCTTTAGTGCCTGTCTGAAAGAAGATGCCGTTCGTAATCCCAACTATCAGTGCGAAGGCAATATTTATATCTCCGACCACGAGGGCAATGTTACAGTTGTTGTGACCGGGCCAACGTCTACGCGCATGCCTGCATGGTCGCCGGACGGAGAATGGATAGTGTATGAAGATAACAACTCCATCGTCATTATTCGACCGGACGGAACAGGCAGAAAGACAATTGTAGGGAATAGGTCAGTGTGGCTAAAGGATATGGTCTGGTCACCGGATAGCCAGCGCATCGCCTGGCTGGAGGATCGATTCTTCGCCAGTGGTGAGCCGCCTAACTCTGTACGGGTTATCAATCGCGATGGAAGCGACATGCAAACACTCTTTCAGTCAACTGACCCGCCACTCACACGTGGAGTGATTGCCTGGAGTCCAGATGGAGAATCCGTCGCTGTTATGCTGCAAAACGGGGTTGTCTATTCGATAGATGCCGACTGCTACAACCTGCCCAATGGCTGCGACGAATCCTCCCGCATCGAAATCAAGGAGATACCGTTGGATTGGTTGCACAACTTTTACCCGCAATGGATTAGCGCGCTCAACGCGGCACCCACTATTGCGGCTACACCATCGTCAAATGGCGAAGCCTTCTTTGCACCTATACTGGCGACGATTGCGGATCGCCCGCCGGACTTTGTGGACGATTTTAGTTTTGCAGGTAACGGCTGGCAGTCATTTGAATCCCCATATAGCAGCATCTCAGATGGCGTTTTAAAGATCAGCGTTCCTGCTGGGGAGGCCTCTGATCCGGGGAAGAGTACGAGCTATGTGGGCGAAAACAACTCGAGCTTGAGCGGTCTAGATTTCGTGTTTCAGATGGATGTTCGGGCCAAGTCTCTGTCACCCGACTCAGGCACTGGAATTATCTTCCGATTCTTGAATGATGAAAAGACAACCAGTTCCCCTCAGGGATACTTCACATTCGACCTTTCCCCCGGTCTGGGTGAGTGGAAGATCGTTGATCACCATACTCAAGTTGAGAATCCGTTGATTGCTCAGGGCAAGTCGAACGCCGTCACCCTCGGACAATGGATGAAGATCAGGATCATCGCCAGAGGCAGCACCTTCGCCGTCTACCTGAACGATCAACCTTTATCCTATTTTGTCAACGATCTCCACCCCATGGGAGTCATCTCGTTCTTTGCAGGTAATGGCACGGGCATTTCCGCAGGCGATATTCAGGTGGAGTTTGACAACGTGAAATTCTGGAATCTGGAGAACGTGCCGGGATTGCCATGATCGCCTCAACTCACGGAAGTTAATTCTTTTTGTTTAACCTTAATCAAGAACTAAGGAAAACACAGAAATGAAAATTTACAAATACTGGATTATTGAAAAACAAAAAATCCTCATTGATGGCGCGGAGCAGGAAGTCACCTGTTATGGCGGGTCGAATGTCTCTGTGGAGGATGCACGGGGGAAGGCAAGAGAGAAGGCTCAGAAGATACAGCGCAAGATCGCAGGCGAGAAGCATCTCTTTGAAGATTATGAGGCGGAAATCCGTGAGGAGTTACTGCAAAAGATCGACGATCATTCGGCCATCACACGCAATCGCTATGGCGCGAAGGTTTTGAACGTTGAGAACCTGATGATCCTGGATATTGATAAGCCCAAACCTGCGGCTGGCGGACTGGGCGGGTTGTTCAAAAAGAAGGACACGCGCCCACCCAAAGAGCAGATCTTTGAGATGGTCAGGAATCTGGCGACTACAAAATATAAAGATCTCAACTTTCGTATCTATGAAACTTATCAAGGCGCAAGAGTGATCGTGTTAGGTCGGGAGTTTGATCCGCGCGCCAGCGCAACCGAAAAGATGATGGACGAGTTCAACTGCGATCCGTTGTATACGCTGTTGTGCATCAAACAGGGTTGTTACCGGGCGCGATTAACTCCGAAACCCTCGCGCATGAAGTTGCGCGGTTATAAGGTGAAATATCCACGTCAAGGGGATGATAGTGAATTCGAGCGTTGGGTATCAGAATACGAGAACACGAGTCGAAGTTTTAGTGTGTGCAAATTGATCGAACAGGTGGGGGCGAGTCATTACGTGACCGATGTGGTTAGACTCCATGATGAAGTCACGGGAGTTGGTTATCCTCAAAGGCTGGCGTGAACCCCACCCATGTCACTCTGAGCGAAGCGAAGAGTCTCCACCGCAACAAGCGAGACTTTTGGTTCACTTGTAGTTACACTGTGGGCAGGATGCGCGCTGCGCGCAACTGAATTCAAAACAAGAAGATTATTGTTTTATGAACACTCAAGGAGAATATCCTGGATACGATTCATTCCCCGCATCTCGAACTGATCGCCACGTCACCGGACTTCCTGGAAGCCTGCCTCCGGGACGACCTGGAATCCGCATCGCAAATCATTGGTCTTGTCATTCCACCCGAGTGGCAGGAGGCGAAATGGCTGATGGAACTGCGCTTGAAGCAAATGCGTGAAGACTCCGCCCTCGAACCCTGGCTTCTGCGCGCCGTCGGCTTGCGCGAAACAAAGACCATGATTGGACACGTCGGCTTTCATACCTTGCCCGGCCCGGAATATTTGAAAGCATATGCGCCCGGCAGTGTGGAATTTGGCTACTCCATCTTCCCTGATCACCGACGGAAGGGTTATGCCAGCGAAGCTGTGCAAGCCCTCATGGATTGGGCGACGCGCGCGCACAACGTTACGCGTTTTATTGTGAGCATCAGTCCCGCCAATGAACCATCCCTGCGCCTCGCTCAAAGGTTTGGATTCAGCAAAGTTGGCTCGGTCACCGATGAAAATAACGAAGTGGAAGATGTTTTTCTGCTCGCGACATAAATCCATCGCTCACCCGCCTTTTATGTTGCAGCATAGACTTCGGAAGTCTGACAGACTTCCGAAGTCTCTTGCGCTCACTCGCCTTTTATCCTGCCCATCAAATCCTCGGCGTTGAACGGACCCTTTTCCAACATCAACGCGCGTGCATTGTCCACCTGCTTCCAGATATTCCATAACACCACGCCGCGCACGCGTCCTTCTTCCAAATAATAAACCGTACCTTTTTGGAACTTCTTCTGCCAATCGGAAACCATCTCCATCTTACTGCTGGTTTCGCCAACGGCTTCATAACCCAATTCAAACAGATCGGAATAGAACATTGGGGTGCGAGTATATGACTCACCTGCGCCTGCCATGTTCTGCCCCGCGAGTTTTCCCATGAATACGGCGTTATCTTCATGTTCCACACGCACGCGTTTGCCCAATCCTGAATGGAAGAAATTGACCACATCGCCTGCCGCGTAAATATCGGGGAGGGATGTTTCGAGTCTTTCATTCACGACGATGCCATTCTCGATCTTGAGTCCAGCCGCCTCTGCCAGCTCGATGTTCGGACGGATTCCGATCCCAGCCACGACCCCATCTGTTTCGATGGCGCGTCCGCTTCCGGTGCGGACGATGAGGCGCCCACCTTCCTTTGTCACACTGGCAACTGAATCGTTCGTGATTACTTCCACACCTTTTTCACGATAATACTCATTCAGAAAATGTGCCAGGTCGCCGGGGAAGATGAGTCCGCTGATGGCATCTTCGAGGAAGATCATCGTTGCTTTTTTACCGACCATCGTCAGCGCCGCCGCGATCTCTGAACCGATAAACCCGCCGCCGATCACCACGAAATGTTCCTTCGCATCCGCCATGACGCGCAGATGCTGGTAATCCTCAAAGTTGCGGAAATAAATGATATCGCCCGCGCCAAACGGCAAATGGATCGGCGAGCCGCCCGTGGCGAGCAGTAACTTATCGTAGGTGTATTCCTCCCCTTTGTCATCCTGCACTGTTTTTTTCTGCGGGTCGAATTGCGTCGCCTTGCGGCCCAGATTTAATTCACCCCGTTCTTCAGTTTTGCGCCAGATCTTTTCGATGGGTCGCCCCTTCCACAAACCCTTTGAAAGATTCGGTCGCATGTATGGCGGCGCCGATTCCATGCCGATCAATCCGATCGAACCCTCTGCATCCAATTCGCGGATTCCACGCGTGGCGGCATCCCCTGTCAAACCGCCGCCGATGATCAAATACTTATAATGTTTCATCGCTGCTCCTTTGTGTTCCGTCATTGCGAGTGATATATCGCGCTGAGCGGTGGACGAAGTCCGAAGACGAAGCGCAAGTTACTCGGAATGACATAATAACAGACGCAACCAATAATACTGCCTTACTTCTTCAAACAGACGAGTCCTTTGAGATACGCTCCTTCAGGAAAATGTAATGAGACAGGATGATCTGCACCCTGCGAAAAATGTTCGACGATCTGCGCGTCGACGCCTGCATCCAAAGCTGCTCCGGCTACGATCTTTTGGAACAACCCTGAATCGATTCCGCCTGAGCACGAAAACGTGACCAGCATCCCACCCGCGCGCAAGAGTTTGAACGCCAGCAGGTTGATGTCCTTATACGCACGCGTGGCTTTCTCGGCATGCGCGGCAGTCGGCGCAAACTTCGGCGGGTCGAGGATGATCATATCGAACGAACGATTCTCATCACGGAATTTTCTTAAGAGTTGAAAGACATCGCCTTCGAGTGCGGTGTGACGGTCAGCGGGGAGATCGTTGAGCGCGATATTTTCTTTGCATAGTGTCAATGCATCCGCAGATGAATCCACTGATAAAACAGACTTCGCACCGCCAGCCAACGCGTTGACGGTGAATCCACCGGTGTAACAGAAGCAATCCAATACATCTTTATCTTTTGCCAACTCGCGTACGCGTAAACGATTCTTGCGCTGGTCGAGATAGAAGCCGGTTTTGTGTCCAGCCACGATGTTGATGTAGAATTTTAGGTTGTGTTCGTTAATAGTAATTGGTAATTGGGGATTTGTGCCGCGTAAGATTCCAACTTTGGATTCGAGCCCTTCGAGTTCGCGCACGTCTGCATCGGAGCGTTCGTAGATGGTTGAGAGTCCGGTTTCTTCGAGTAAGAGGTCAGCGAAGGTCTCTTTCCAATATTCTGCTCCAGCGGTGAGGCATTGCATGACAAGTAGATCACCATAACGATCAACGATGAGTCCAGGAATGTTATCTGATTCGGCGTAAATCAATCGGAGTGCATTCCCCTCTCCATGCGGGAGAGGGGTGAGGGGTGAGGGTGAGAGCGCGGAACGAGTAGCGATTGCTTTTTGAATCCGTTTGCGGAAAAATTCCTTGTCAACAACTTCATCTTCAAATGTCCACACGCGGGCGCGGATCTGTGAGTGTGGGGAGTAGGAGGCGCGAGCTAGAAACTGCTTATCGGACGAGAGCAAGTCCACCGTCGCGCCTGAGGCGACCAAAGGGTCGTCAGCGTGACGAATCCCGCCTGAGAAGATCCACGGATGGCGTCGAAGCAAACTCTTTTCGCGTCCGGCGTTCAGAATCACGTTCATGAATCCTGTCTCTCGCCGGGGAAGGGACGCAGGATTTCCATCCATTTCTCGGGGCTCTTCAAATCATCCCAGCCGAATTGACGATAGAGTTCATGTGCGTCGTTCGTGGCGAGGGTCCAGCGCCGCAAACCTTGCAGGTCGGGATGACTCATCACGGTTTCCATAAGCCACTTGCCGAGACCGTGTGCACGATAATCCTCGTGAATAAAAACATCGCAGAGATACGCAAAGACAGCATAATCACTGACGACACGCGCCAGCCCGATCTGTTTATCACCTTCATACAAACCGAAGACCAGCGAGTTGGCAAGTGCGCGTTCGGTGCGGTCACGCGGACGCCCGAGTGCCCAGTAGGCGCGCCTGAGAAAATCACAGATCGTGTCAATATCAAGCCGCGCGGGATCGGTGCTGATGGTGAAATTATCTTTATGAACTTCAATGATCTGCGGCATGGCGTAAGTTTATCATGGGTGATAATATCCTATCTTATGTCGCGCTGAGCGGAGGGACTGTGTTCTTCAGTCCCGTAGTCGAAGCGTGGTTTTCATGTAAATATGCGCTCACCTGCACTTGCGCCAGGTGCAAGTGTCGTCTGCGTGCCTCGACTTTCACTCAGCACTCCGCTCACATCGTCTCGATATTCTTCGGGAGCGCGATATATAGGAGACTTAATGTTCAAGCCTGTAGTCTGGAAGACTTTTCCACGTGACTTTATCGTGATCCAAATCGGATTCGCCCTCTTTGGGCTTTCGATCGCGCTGATGATCCGTTCGAATCTTGGAACCACGCCCTGGGCTGTGCTCGAGGTGGCTTTGTCGCAACTGACAAATATCCGCCCGGGCAGGATGAGTATCATGGTAGGCTCTTTTGTGCTGCTGGGCTCGCTGATCTTGCGCGAGAAGATCGGCTGGGGCACACTTTCGAATATCATGTTCATCGGGTTGTGGGAGGATATGTTCCTGTCGTATATTCCATCTGTTGAAGAGAGGCTGCTTGTGCAAGGCGCGATGTTGTTTATCGCGATCTATATGATGGGATTCGCCAGTGCGATCTACATCGGTGTGGATGCAGGTGCGGGTCCGCGTGATAGTTTGATGCTGGCAACTCATCGTACGACCGGTTTGAGTTTGCGGATGGGACGTGCGATCATTGAAATCATTGTTGTGACGATTGGATGGTTCCTCGGAGGCCCGCTTGGGTTTGGGACAGTGATCTTCGCCGTGTTGATCGGTCCGGCGGTGCAATGGGCGTTCAAGTTGTTGAAGGTGCAGGCGCATAAACCTGAGACCGAGATCGTGGAAGCCGCAACGGATTAATTATTTCACCACAAAGGACACGAAGGACACAAAGTTTTATGAAGAAAAGAACAAGACTTATCTTGAATGTAGTTGTCGGCATATTGTTGCTGGCTGTTGTTGGGATGTTGAACGTCACCAAAAGCGAAGCGCATAAACTCATCACTGCGCCAATGGAGACGCGTGAATTCCCTGAAGAAACTCCCGCCACCTACAACCTGCCTTTTGAAGATGTGACGGTCCAATCCAATGATGACTTGAAGCTTGTCGGCTGGTTCGTACCGTCACAGAATGGTGCGGTCATCATCATGCAACATGGCTACAAATCCACGCGCAAGGAGTTGTTGAACGAAGCCGAGATGATGTATCGGCATGGTTATGGAATATTGTTGACGACCGTCCGCGCGCATGATCATAGCGAAGGGGAGTTGATCACGTTTGGGAAGAATGAAGTCAATGACATGGAGGCCTGGTATCAATACCTGCTCACACGCGATGACATTGACTCAAACAAGATCGGTATTCTGGGCAACTCTTATGGTGGGATGCTGGCGATTCAATATGCTTCGCAGAATGAAAACATCAAAGCAGTGGTTGCGGACTGTGCCTTCTCGTCATTGAATGATACGGTGTCCACGAGCGTGACTTATTTTACTGACCTGCCAGCATTTCCATTCGCGCCATTGATCGTCTTTTGGGCTGAACAGGAGACCGGTTTCAAGACCGATGACATTAATGCCACAAAATGGATCGCGCAGATCAGTCCGCGCCCGGTGTTCCTGATGCAGGGCGGCGCGGATGTGGTCATTTCACCGGATAGCGGTCAACGTCTCTATGACGCGGCAGGTGAACCGAAGGAATTATGGTTCGATCCTGAACTGGGTCATGTGGGATTTGATAAAGAGCGCGCAGAAGAATTTGAGCAACGCGTCTCCGAATTTTTTGACAAGTATTTATTGGATCAATGACTAGATTTCTGTCATTGCAAGGGCGGTATCTTTCCGCCCGTAGCAATCCCCTGACGCGTGAGGTGATTGCTTCGCCTACTCCCGTTTTAGGCTCAGGGCTCTCAATGACAAAAAGAGGCCATTATGACGGAAGCACCAGTTGATTTGAATCAACCTGTTCAAGCACAAGAAGTTCCGCAGAACCGCTCCACTGGCGCGTTGGTTTTGTTTTTGCTTTTGGCGTTGCCGATGCCGTTCTGTATATTAGTCTATCATTTTACAGTCTGGTTAATGGAACAAACCGCGATTGCTTCCGGAAGCCTGGCAAATCTGAAATGGGCGGGGATGATCAGTCTGGCAGTGCAGGCTGTGTTGTTGGGCGGACTCAACACGGTGTTGTGGTATTTCACAAAAGATTATCGTTTCAAACCTGTGTATGCAGGCTGGTCGGGCGCGGCGCTAATGGCTTTCCCGGCGTTGGCGTTACGGTTTTTCAATCCCAATAACGATCAACTTGGTTCCATCTTTCAGATCATGATTTGTTTGATCGCGTTCGTGATCGTTGCAAGAGTCCGCCAAATAAAAATTGATTGGAAGATGGGCAACATCTCAACAGCCTTATTACTTGCCGCGTTTGGTGTTGCTCCGTTTGCGGTCTTTGGTGCATTCGGTTCGCCAACGGATGCAATCATCAGTTTGATGGCAGGGTTATCGTTCGGTCTGCTTGCGGCAGTGTTGATGGAATCCACAACAGGCAATAAATTTCTCAATGCTTTTGGCATCGGCGCGACGCTCGCATTGCTTGGTTCTGCCATTGGTTATGACGGCGCGCAGTTGATCTTGCTTGCGATCCTGCCTGCTTTTGCGTTTGCGATCGCAACAGTCATGCCTTCACGCAGTGCGGGGATGATCCTCACAGGTCTCATCACCGCGGCGGGTTTGATATTTTTTGATCCCACCGAGTTGACGATCTTACTGGGTGATGTTATTGTCGTTGCAACCAGGGCAGTTGGCTTTGCTGTTGGGTTGGGGTTGGCGGTGGGGGTCATCGGGTTGCTCATTCAATTCGTAACAGGATCAGGTAATGGGTCAAATGTGAAGCGTGTGCTTGGCTGGTTGAGCGCGGTCGTTGCATGGCTGGTTGTCATCATTCTGTTTTTTACGAATGGTCATCGCGGTTTTTATGGCGACCGGCTCTTTGTCATTTTGAAAGATCAAAGCGATTTGTCAGGCATCAGACAAATCACAGATGTTGATGCGCGTCGCACCGCCGCGTATGAAATGCTTACGCAACATGCGAATGAGACACAAGCCGGATTAAGAAAAACCTTTGACGCATTTGGCGTGGATTACACACCGTATTATCTTGTGAATGCGATGGAGGTACGCGGTGGGACTCTTGTCCGACTCTATTTATGGACCCGCCCCGAAGTGGACCGCGTCATTCCCAGCCCGCGCCTTCGTCCTGCGGAACCGGTCGAAGGATTAGCGATGACGGGGTTCGCTGAAGATGCCCCAAGCGTGGTGCAATGGAATGTGACGATGATCGGTGCCGACAAAGTGTGGGATGAGTTTGGTGTGCGCGGCGAAGGGATTGTGGTCGGTCAATCGGATAGTGGTGCGGATGCGAATCATCCTGAGTTGAAGGAAACTTATCGCGGCAACATTGGTGGTGACGATTACAACTGGTTCGATCCATGGAATGGTACTTCATCGCCATACGATGGCGGTGGACATGGTACGCATACACTTGGAACAATTCTGGGCCAGAACGGCATTGGCATCGCGCCCGGCGCGACCTGGTTTGCATGCTCAAATTTGACTCGCAATCTTGCCAACCCGGCGTTGTATCTCGATTGTATGCAGTTCATGCTGGCGCCATTTCCGCAAAATGGTGATCCGTTTGTAGATGGCGACCCCGCGCGCGCTGCAGATGTGTTGAACAATTCATGGGGTTGCCCTGACATCGAAGGCTGTGACCCGAACGCGTTACTTGCCGCTGCAGATCATTTGCGTGACGCGGGCATCTTTGTGGTGGTCTCAACCGGCAATGATGGACCCAATTGCAGTACGGTAACTGCACCCTTATCTTTATATGACTCGGTGTTCTCGGTTGGGGCGATTGATCGATTCGGCGATATGGCGGATTTCAGTAGTCGCGGCCCTGTAACTGCGGATGGTTCAGGACGCATGAAGCCGGATATCACCGCGCCAGGTGTGGATATATTTTCTTCATTACCGGGTGGAACGTACGGTGCATCCAGCGGCACTTCCATGGCGGGACCGCATGTGGTGGGTGTGGTGGCGTTGTTGTGGTCTGCAGATCCCAGTTTGATCGGTGATATTGATCGCACGGAACAGATCCTGATCGATACGGCGCAACCTTATTCTGGCAGTAAAACGGTTGGCTGTTTCGATGGTGGAATGCCCAATGCCGCGTATGGCTATGGGATCGTGGATGCGTATGCGGCTGTGAAAGAGGCCTTGGGGAAGTAGATTCTTTGTCATTGCGAGGGCGGTGTTCGTCCGCCCGAAGCAATCCCCTACACAGTGAGGCAGATTGCTTCGTCGCTCACTGTCGTTTGCTCCTGGCAATGATGGATTATTTTAGGTGTTGCGTATGCGACTCGCCCAGTAACTTTTCCAAATATGGTGTGACCTGCCAGAACGATTTTAAGTTTTTGTATTCTTCAATCCAGCGCGTGTTGCCTGCGGGCGAGGTCTTCACCGAACGGATCATCAGATTCCTGGCAGTGTGTTCGATGGGGACGAATTGAGTCACATCGGTGCGGTAGCCCATAATGCGTAAAATGGCGGCTCGGAAAGTATCGGTGAGAATATCGCCCATGCGCTCGAATAAAATGCCGTGACTGAAAATGGGCAACAACGGAGTTGGCATGGGGATATGAGCCATTTGCTCCTGTAATTCGTGCTGACAACACGGCGCGCAGACAATTAACTTGCTATCCCATTGAATCCCCTGGGCGAGGGCATCATCGGTGGCGGTGTCACAGGCATGTAAAGCCAGGACAACGTTCGGGATGACATCTGGTTTATACTCTGCGATCTGCCCAACTTGAAAATTCAATTGACTCCAACCCAATGACTTTGCCTTCGCTTGATGACTTTCGATAAGGTCGGCTTTGATATCCACGCCGGTGACATGCGCATCCAGTTTTAGGATGTCGTGGAGATAATAGGAGATCGCAAAGGTGAGGTAGGCATTGCCACAGCCAAAATCAACAACATGGATGGGCTGTCCGCTCAAGGCTTGGAAGGCTTGCGTTGAGCTCTGTCGAAACGAATCGGTTTCATCCACAAGGCGTAAAAACTCGTTGATCTGTTTGAACTTGCGTTGCATATCTGCCCTGATCCTGCCGTCGCTGGTCATGATGCCCACGGCTTTGAGAAAGGGCCCGGCATTTTCAGCGGAAAGCAGTTTATTTTTTTGGCGGTCATGTGAGAGAACTGCAACCGGCGCGGCGGCGGATTTGGGTTCGCTCACCAGCGCTTTGCCTTTTTTGGATATGTTGACTTGCAGATTGCCGGTGTTGTTCTCAACAAAAATATTGCGGAAGGGGAGCGCGAGCAGCTCATCCACTTTTGCCGCGGCATCTTCAAGATGATTCTTGGTGATATCTTTTTTCTCATCGAAATATGAAAACTGTAATTGGATCTCGCCCTTGATCTCCACCGGGCGGATCACTACTTTAACCCATTGCAATACTGATCCTTTTTGCTCCCCGCTGAAGACTGCACGGATCAAAGATTCATGGCCAAGGATTTTTGCGCGAACAAGTTGCTTGTAATCTGAGTCCATGATTGGAAGTATATCATTGGTTATTTGCGGGTTCTTTTGCCTGTTTCAGCCATTTAGCATGGAATAGACAGAGGTCATCAGGAAGCGATGCAGACTGTGCAGGCGAAGTAACATCCGCGATTTTGTATAGCGTTGAATAACAGCCAGTTCCTCCTCGATATAAACATCCTTATGACCCGTGCTGGAGTTTTTTGATTGAGGGTGTATTTTGAATGCCGCCAGGTATTCAGGAACGAACAAAGGTGGATATTTGGAATATAACCTTAACCAATATTCATAGTCCATGGCGTAATGCAGGCTGTCATCCATATGGCCGATATCGTTCACCGCACTCGCCCGCCAAAAGGTGGCAGGCTGCGAAATATAATCGGTGATCAAAAGTATGGCTGGCAGGCGCAGGCGCAGCCACAGATTCTTATAGGCTGTGATTAGCCTGCGAATTTCCCGATTGTCTTCGTCAATAATACGGCATTGACCCGTAAGCCACATGACTTGCGGGCGTTCCATGAACAGTTGAGCGACCCTCAAAAGGGTGCCGGGTAAAAACAGGTCGTCAGCGTTTAGATAGGCCAGAATATCCCCACTGACAGAGTGCATGCCTTTATTGATGGCGTCGGTTTGCCCATTGTCCTTTTCACTGACCCATTTCAAATGGCTTGAATAGCGTTTCAACACCTCGAGGGTATTGTCTGTTGACCCACCATCCATGACCAGATATTCCAAATTGGGATAATTTTGAGAGAGCACGGATTCTATGGTGGCTTCGATAAAGCGCCCCTGATTAAGGGAGGGTGTGACCAGTGATATTTTCGGATACTGTGCAGAAGTGTTGTTCATCTAAGCCTGTTTCGTGAAAAGTTAGCCAGCCGTCGGGTGGATATGGGTGCGTGTATAATTAACTTTCAATAACATGGACACTGTTGCGAAAGATCTAAACCAAAACGATATCGCTGTTGTAATCCCTTGCTATCGTGTGGAAGGCGAGATCGCCGCGCTGATCGCCCGCCTGCCCCGTTACCTAAAACATATTATTGTTGTGGATGATGCTTCACCTGATGAAACATCAAAGATCGTGATGCAAGCCGCAGGCAAGGACAGGCGGATCATCCTGATCAGGCACGAAAATAATCAAGGTGTGGGGGGAGCTGTGTTAACCGGCTTTCAAAAAGCGCTTGAGTTGAATGCCCGGATCATGGTCAAGATCGATGGCGATGGCCAAATGGATCCGGCTCACCTACCGAATTTGCTGATGCCCATCATCCAGGGGCGAGCAGATTATACCAAGGGAAACCGCTTCAGAGATTTTCATGCCCTTCAAAAGATGCCAGTGATCCGCCGGATTGGTAATATGGGGCTTGGGTTTTTAACAAAAGCCGCCACCGGGTATTGGAATCTTTTTGACCCAACCAATGGTTTTATTGCCATACATGGCAAAGTGTTCGCCCAATTACCGCTTGAACGGATCGACCACAGTTATTTCTTTGAAACCTCCATGCTGGCGAATTTGTATTTGCTGGGAGCCGTGGTAAAAGATGTGCCCATGCCCGCCCATTATGGGGACGAAGTATCGAGTCTTTCGGTGTGGCGTTCGCTGGTTGAATTTCCAATGAAGTTGCTAAAAACATTTCTACGCCGCCTGATCCTCAAGAATTTGATCTATGATTTCTCAATGGCGTCCATTTATATTTTGGCGGGTCTGCCCCTGCTGTTTTTTGGTTTGATCTTTGGGATCAGTAGATGGGCACAGTACTCGGCTCTTAATATACCCGCCCCCACCGGGACGGTGATGCTTCCGACGCTTTCGGTATTGCTGGGAATTCAATTTCTGATCGCGGCTATTGAAATTGACCTGCGCTCCACTCCTAGTGAACCCATTTCGCCACACCTGTAAATTAATCGAGCATCCGGCTTATTTTATTTCGATCAGGTAGTAACCACCGATAAGGTGTTCTATAAAAATATCCGGGGATGTTGATAACATATCCTTGACCATGTAGTATTCACCCTCTTTCAACCAAAGAAACCGGATGTCATATTTGCGGATCAATGCGATACGATCTTCGATGGCGACCTCTCTTGAAAAGATGGACTGCCGGTCAAGGAAGCGCTGGTCGCGCTCCGCCTGTGAATAAAAATAAGGATAGGATGTATCAGAGGGGCGATACGAAATTAATTTTACTTTCGATGCAAGCGCGGGGATGTAGTCATTGAACCTATTCGTACCCACCGCGAAGGTTTGATCTGCAGTGTGGGCATCCATGAATTCGCCGATTTGAGTAAACTCCTGATAACGTTGTGCGTTCAATGCAAACCGCGTGAAGTCCGGCAGGTTTTGTTCGCGCATGCTCAACAGCAGCGCGGCTGCAGAAAAAATTGTCAGGGTTGCCAAAAGCCAATGGGGTGGATCAATTGTCGTTTTGGTATGAAGCGGGCGCATCCAGGTCATCAAGCGATTCGTAACGCCAGCCATGTCGCCCAGAGTCGTTAAGGCAAACACGATCCCGATCCCAAATGGATATAACCAGAGCGTGCGTTCGAGCATCCAGGCGGATACGAGCGAGCCGAGAATCCAGCCGGTGAATGGAATGCCTGCCAGCGCGCCAAGCAGAAAACATGCCAGCACGTATTGTGAAAGTGGATCGCGCCGAATGCGTTTGAACGCGAACATAGCGCCGCATATTGGAAAGATCAGCCAGGCGAATTGCAGGATGAACGCAGGGATGGGTAACCTGTCTGCGTACGGGATGCGCATGGCAAGAATGGCGGGGTTGTAGCCGTAGAAATTCGTATCGTCCCAGACCGAGATCATGCTTTCGATGCCGCTTGTTTTTAATACGTCTTCGATCGCGTAGGGGATCACTGCCTGTGCTTCGCTTTTTACAAAACGGATCGCGACCTGCGGTAACATGATCGCAACCAACAGGATGAGTAACACGCTGCGCGCGCGTAGATTGGTTTGATCCAGTCCGAAGACCGTGACCAAGCCTGCGACCATGACCGCATAAACCAAGGCGATTGGATGCATCAGCATCAGGCTTAAGCCGGTTAATATAACCAGAATAATGTTTTTCTTTAGCGGTTCACTTAAATACCAGACGATGCTCTGCAAAAAGACCGGGATGACAATAAATGTGGCGGTCGCCTTGTCTACGCTAAGTTGACGGAAGAACGGTGCGCCGGGATGAAGGTATTCAGATAGCAGTGAAAGGCAGACCACTTGAAACACCACAGCCGCCATTGCCTTTCCACGCGACAGCCCCAAAGTTTTTGCCAATTCATAAACACTCAAGAGCGACAATGCTGCAAGGAACGGTTCGTAATATCCACCGAGCAAAACGATTCCGGGAAGGCCGCTCAGTTCTGAGAGAAACGCCTGGCTGAATGGCGTGCTGACGATCCAGAACCGGATCGATAATAATTTATCTGCTCCGAAGAAAACATCATTGAAATTCAGCGCAGGTGAGTTTTGCCAGTTGGTGAGAAGCGCCAGATAGGTGAGATCGTCATCGGATAGAACGCGCTGGATGGTCATCAGCCCGGCGAACACGATCATCAAGACCAACGGCCAGGTTGAGAGGATGTTTCGAAGTGTTGAGATTTCAAAGCGGGGGAGTTTGAACGAAGTTAATCTGGGTATTGCATAGCGAAGCAACAAGAGGAGCGATAAAACCAACATCCCATGTTTGAGCAGATCAAATGGAAAATGGAGAAAGCGTCCCAGCGTACCGAACACTGCCAGAATAAGATGCGAGATCACAAATCCAAAAGTGAGATGGTTCAACCAGCCTGAGGGCGCGTCTTGTATCAACCTATAAATGCAAAAGCCGGGGACGATAAAAACAATTAACGCAATACCCAACCTGAGCCACATGGAAAGGACCGACAGGGATTGCCAGGGTATAAACCATAGCAGAAGCCAAACAATGGTCAGGGTCACTGCCCATATTATGGATTTGCGATTTGGTGTTGCAATGAGACTCTGCATAATCATCCTGAAAGGTTCGGTGATTGTACCAAAAGAAAAAGAGCGACCGTTTCAGTCGCTCTTTTTTATCATTTGACTCCTGCCTGGCCACAGAGTGCACTGAGACCTTTGAAAAAACTCCCTTTCTCTCTGGACTCTGTGGCAAGAGGTTTATCGTGTATATTACCACTCGGTCCAATCGCCTTTGGGGTGGACCCAGACCGAGTCGGCGGCTTCGGCGGTGAAGAAGTGGTTGAAGCTCTCCAGAAATTCCTCATCTCCATAGTAGTCGCCCATGCCTTCGCCTGTCATCCAAACATCCACCGAAAAATACTCAAGCGCTTCGGGTGAGCCGGGCGCAGCCATGCGGAAGTAGGGTTGATGTGAGAGCATGCCAAATTTGCGGGCCTTGCTGATGGTTTTGGTCATGGCAGTGTTATGCAACTGCTTTGCCTCGGCAACGGAATTTACGGTGCCGCGCACAACTGCAATGATGCGGTCATTGCTCCCGAATGGGGCCGGGATGTGGAAACTGATAAAGCCCTCGGCGGGCGCCCACACGACCGGGTCGCGCTGACTGAAGATCATGTTCCCGCCCTGCTGAACATGCTCGTCGGCAAAGAATGTGTTAAGTCCCTCCATGCTATACCAGAGATCCATGATCAGGAATTCACCGGCACCTTTGGGTTTGTCATGTCCATCATGTTCCATCGGGACGTAGACCATATGGCTCACGTCGCCAAGCGATTTTGCGGCGGCGACACCAGCCGGGTCTCCGGCAGTCTGGTTGTGGACTTTGCGGGCGGCCTCCAATGTTGGAGGTGAGAGCGTGCCGCGTATGGTAAGCAAATACAGGGTTAATTGGTCGTTCATGGTTTTCTCCTTTTGAATTGACAGATTTTGTTTGAGCAACGTCTTCACTTAATAAGACGGTGAGACTCTGTCAAATTCATCGGTCAAACCACAAGGTCGAGATGGAAGCGCGGGAAGAGCTGACCGTCAAAGGTCAGGAAGTCGTTGATCTCGGTGATGAGTCCATTTTCAATGGTCAGGATGTGGATTGCCGCGGCGCGAAAGACTCCAGTCTTGTCCATTTGGTAGACGGCGAAAGCAGGGGAGCCGTTGGCGCGCACCGCCTCAAGCCGGACGTTGAACGGGTCCATGCTCGGGAAGAGGAATCCATCGAGGAACATTTTCACGTCGGCGTGACCGCCAAACCAGACTGGCAGCGGAGGCATGGTCAGCGCGACATCCTCACGCAGGACCGCGATCAGCGCGGCGGAATCCGCTGTTTCCCAGGCGGCGACATAACGCGCCAGCAAAGCGGATAGTTGTTCGTTCAAACGCGAGGGTCTGGTTTTGCGCTCCTCCTGCTTCAAGGTTTCGCGGGCGCGCTGCAAGGCGCTGTTGACCGCTGCCGCAGTCATATCCAAAATTTCGGCGGCTTCGTTCGAACTCCAGCCCATCACATCGCACAACAAAAGAACAGCGCGTTGACGGCCCGGCAGTTTTTGCAACGCCGCGACAAACGCCAGCGTAATACTCTCGCGAACTTCATAGCGCGCTTCGGGATAAATATCCGGTTGACCATCGATCCATTCGTCGGGGAGAGGTTCCACCCAGTTCGCTTGAATCGGAGCAGGCAACGGCTGAGTCGGATCGCCGCGAGCGCATAACTCTCTGGGGAGTCCACGCACGCGGCGGCTGTCAAGCGCATCCAATGAGGCATTGGTCGCAATTTTATATAGCCATGCGCGCAGGGACGAGCGTCCCTCGAAAGAGTCGAGCCGTTTCCAAACCCGCACGAGCGTTTCCTGCAGCATGTCCTCGGCATCTTCGAACGAACCCAGGATGCGATAACAGTGCACCATTAATTGTTTTCGATATGGGTCAATCAGTTGCGCGAAGGCTTCCTGATCGCCTGCCCGGGCTGCGTTCAAATAGGTGGTTTCATCGAGAGTCATAAGATTTTTGCCTTCAAATTCTGATGTTTGCTATGCAGATTATCTTTCTCGATATTCTACCCCTCTCCCGCGTAGACTCTCACGGCAATATCCAGTTTTATTTTTGTTTTGAGAGCTGTTGAATTCTTTGCCGTTGCCTGATGATGATGGCAACCAGCATGATCGTGAGTATTGGCCAGATGATGACAAAGACCCAGACGTTGATCTCTTTATACGTGATGCCCAATGTGTTTGCCCAATAGATCAATATATGTACACACCAGTCAAAGATCTGATCCATCAACACTGCCTCCGTAATAAGGTTTTGAATTGACAGACCAGATCTTATACGCGATGAACTTTCAAAGTCTCTCCCGAACTCTCAGGTTTGGATTTATCCCCACACTCAAGCGTACATCACGCGGACCATCACCGGCTCGCTGATGCCTTTGAGTTCCAGGCGGCGTGTCTCCAATCCATCCCCATCGATACCTGCTTTGGCAAGGGCTCGCTCGCTGACGATGATCTCACCTGCCGCAGCCTTTGATGCCAGCCGCGCGGCGGTGTTGACTTCATCACCGATCGCCGAGATATTGACCAGACCCTCCTCTGAACCCATCGCGCCAAAATAAGCAATACCAGCGTGGACTCCGATTCCCACGGGAATCTTTTGCCCATCCATGACCTTGTGAATTTTTTGTGCGGCGCGGATCGTCCTTGCCGCATAGTCCTGCCCGGCAAAGCCTGCGCCCCAAAATGCTGCGACAGCATCGCCCGCGAGCTTTTCAACCAGACCGTCCTCTTCTGCAATTGCCTTAGTTGACCCGATGAAAAATCGATTGATCAATTTTTGGAACTCCATGGGAGTCATTTGTTCAGAAAGCGCCGTGGAGCCGCGCACATCCACGAACAACATGGACATTTCCACTTCCGCGCCGCCGGGGAACTTTTTGGCAAAACTCTCACACACATTGCAGAAGCGCGGGTTGAGGCTGGATTGTTTTCTGCCGTACAGCGCGCTGACCACCATGCCCCCGATGCCATGAAACGGCGCATTACAAAGCTTGCAACGCGGGTCATGCGGCAGGATGCGAAAGAAACGATATATTTTCTTTTCGGTCTCGAAGGCATCGGTCATGAACCAGTCGTGCCACATCTGCTCAATATTATCTTTATTCACAGCCATCGGTCACATCCGTTACCGTTGCCTGGGGTACCTTCGCACATTCATTCTTCATCTTCTGCCTCCACTCTTTAACCTTTTTTCCAATCTTTATACTTGTGCAGATCCTGCTCGACCAGGATCAAACACGCGCCCATGACCGCGACATCGTCCAGTTGACCGATCACGGGCAGCATGTCAGGGACCAGGTCGAACGGATTGAGGACATAGATCAGTGTAAAGACGATCGAGGCAATCGCTCCATAAGGGACCTGGCGATATGCCCCAGCCCAGTAATCCTTGACAATGGCGATCAGCAGTTGACCATCTTCGATGAACCGCGCCAGCGGACCTTTGGCGCTGAATTTCTTCTGGATCTCTTCCGACTTGTTGATTACTTTTTCAACGTCCTTTTCAGTGACTTTTTGCGCCCCTTCTTGAACAAACTCTTCGCTCGGTTTGTTGGCCATCGGACTTGCTCCTTTTCACTCTGCGGACAATACGGGAGTGATGTGATTTCATTGTATCAAGAAAGGAGACCGACCTATACCGCCCATTTGTCTGTTAATCAAATCCCCGCGCTATTGACCAGCCTCCCTCCCGCGTGGACTCTCGCCTGTTATCGCTATAAGTTTTCCCGCGACCACGCAAGGACATCACCGGGCGTTCCGATTTTCACCCCTGCCCGCTCGGCAACTTTTGGGTCATCAAGAAAATGTTTGTGATCATGCGTGGCAAGGTAATCCACTTTGGTTTTAATTGCCGCAAGCAAAATGGGAACATCATCCGGATCATCCATCAAATATAGATTTGCCTGTATTTCTTCATAGGATGGGTCTTGAAGAATTCTGATTCTTGATTTCTTTATTTCCTTTTGCACATCTTCCAAATTTTCATGGGATTTTCTAGCAATTGAGCGTTTTGTCTCATTCAACACTACTTCGCTAATCGTCAATACTATGTCTTCGGTCTCGCCAAGTTGAAGCAAAACGTGAGCCGCGCCTGTTTCGGAAATAATACCAGCGATCAAAGCGCTGCGATCAAGAAAGATATTTACTTTCTTCATGGATTACTTTCCAGAGGTTTTGACGTTGCTGTATTTTTCTTGAAAAATCTTTTTTCTTTCTTCTCTTATTATCGGCAGCCATTCGTCTATATCAAAATCTTCTTCCTTGAGGCTTTTGGCAATCCGTCTGGAAAGGGTATCAACTTCCAGCACCTTTGGCTTAAGCAGAAAAGACCCACCACCCAAATCAATGATGGTGAAGACTTCCCCTTCCTGCAATTTATATTTGGAACGCAATTTTGCAGGGAATGTGATCGTTCCCTTACCGCGCATTTGAACTGTAGTCATGATTTTCTCCAGAAAACCGGAAATAGTATATCCCCACTCCTAAAAACGAATCCGCAACCCGTTGACCGTGGACTCATCCAGCTCGATCACGAACTCGGTGTACGTCTCGATGCAGGCAAGCACCGCCTCACGCGGACCTTTTCTCCACTCGTCGCTGCCATAAAAGGACTCTTCGCTTTGGTCGCGCTGAGCGAGACTATCGAAGCGGCGTATCAGATAGTACGAGTTCTCATCGTGCAGTGACGGACCATACGCCACCACATCCACGTTGTGACGTTGGAGCAGGGGATACGCCTCTTCAAGGAAGAGACGCTGGAACTCCTCACGCGTGCCAGGCTTTAGATTGTACGAGCGGATTTCTATAAAATGATTCATGATTATCATCGTTACAGATAAAAGGTTTGCTCATTTTATCAAAACAGGGATTGACCACCGGTTGTTTACTTCACGATTTACCGCTTGTCTCATTAATAAGTAAACTTTTCGAATTGCTTTGTAGGCCAAAATCAGAATTTTAAGTTTACATAATTATGCGGCACTCTGTAATTCCTTCAATCCGTTGAATGATTGCCACCGCATTTGCAATTCCATCTTCTGCTTGAATCTTCGAACCTAATTCAGCCGCACGTTGACGCATGGCTGTATTCGTGACTGCTGCTTGAATGGCCTGTGCGAGTCGGTCAATGGTTAGTTTTGAACGTGGGATCGGCGCGGGACCAACGCTGAGATCGTGAACGCGCTGACCCCAAAATGCCTGTTCGGTCGTGAACGGAATCACGATGGAAGGCACACCGGCTCTGAGACCAGCGGCAGTTGTCCCTGCGCCGCCGTGATGCACCACAGCCGCGACGCGCGGTAAGAGCCATACATGCGGGATTGAGTCAACCATGAATACTGAGGCGGGTAAATCCGTCTTTTGCAGACCACCCCAACCGGAAAGCAAAATGGCACGTTGTCCAGTCTTTGCCAGAGCTTGTAAGACCAGGTCAGTGGTCTCTGCCGGCTTGCGACTGCCCATGCTCCCAAACCCAATATACACTGGGGGAGGACCGGCTTGCAGAAAATTCAACAAGTCTGGAGGCGGCGCCCAATCAGCGGTTGGATCGAGGAACCAATAACCCGTGACATGATCCTCCGCGCGCCAATCTGCGGGTTTGGGGATGACGGAGGGACTAAATCCAAAAAGCATGGGAAACCCTTTTGAGCGGCTGGCTTGAGAAGGTTCAGCGAATGAATAAGGCGGCAAGTCAAGTATTTTTTTTCGCGTCCGGTTGAGCAATGATCGAGCTCCTAGCCATCCCAGCTGTAGAATAAGATGAGAGGATAGGAAATTGAACGCGCCTCCCAACTTGGGCAGAGTTTGGGGGAGGAGAATGCTGGGAAAAGCTCTGGTAGGTATGACCGGAAATACACAAGCTTGAAGTAATGGCAGATGCAATTTCTCTGCCACCGGGATACCGACACTCAAGCCCACACCGCCTGCGATGAGCAAGTCCATGCCCTGAGAGGCGGCGAGGCTATCCTCCATCCATTCATGGATTGCGCGTTCCGCGTCTCTCATGATTTGCCGCCAGGTTGCGACGAAATTCCCTTTTTCCAACACTTCACGCATTTCCTGGCTGCCTACCATCTCCTGTGAATTCCCACGCATGATCCAGAATTCCAGCCCATGTGATTTGACAAAGACTTCAAAGTCCTGATGGGTCACGAAGCGTACAGTATGACCTGCTTTTATTAAACCCTGTCCCAAAGCGATGTAGGGTTGGACGTCTCCCCGGCTTCCAATGGTAATGATGGCGATGCGCACGTGTCACCTTCCTTAAAGTGGTTCATGGAAGTAATTCTACTTTATGACCCCTCTCCCGTCTGCCCCAAGGGGGAGAAGCTATATGCTCCTCAAACTAAACATTGACTTAGAAAACCGTCACAATCATCAACCGATTAGCCCCCTTCCCACATCGTCCCCTTGTGGGATTTGGGAAGGGCGGGGGGTTAGGTCCCTTTGCGGGCTTTAATAAAATGATTCATGATTATCCTCGTTACAAATGAGATTTCCGCTTATTGGCTTATAGAAGAAAAATAGTACAATACAAACAATGGACAAATCAATAGGTAAATGATGATCGGCGGAAAAAATGAGAAGTGAAGAGAAAATCAAAGTATTCATCAGCTCAAAATGTGGCGGCGAGCGAATAAATTTCGACGAATTAGTCAAAACAGAATCAAGTGATAAAAAAGCCGTCGCGGATAAAGCTATTAGGACTAATTATGATATCGTAAGAAGAGCCTTGCAGGTTGCACTTGAGAACACAGGATTTATTGAGACCTATATTTTTGAAGATGACGCAGCATCAACATCATCATCGAGAGAAGATTATCTATTCAAGTTAGACCAAAGTGATGTTTGCTTGTTTCTAATTGACAATTTTGACAAAGAGATATCGAAAGGTGTTCTGCTCGAAGTCGAACGAGCAAAGCAGACTAACAGGAAATCTATCTATCTATTTCTTAAAGATCGTAATCGTGAAGAAACAGACCTTCAAAAAAATCTTAAAGGTCCAGATGGAGGACATTACAGTGACATATACGACATTAGAGAATTTATTGATGCGGGTTATAAGGCAGTAATAACTGACATAATAGAGACATACCAAAAATATTGTAGAGGATATCTCAGCGAAAACAAAAAAGAAACAGCTTCTGTTGAAATAACTGCGGGGAGTTTCCCTACAGACACAACGGATATCGATAAACAAATATTCAAAAACTTAGGATTAACAAAAAATAAAATTGCCAGCTTGATTTATCGCCCCAACGAAAAAGATGTGCAAACATCTGATATAGACAAACTATGCTTAGATATTTTAGAATTTCTTCTTGGGGAAAAGAAATTTAAAGATATTAATTTAGACTCTTTATTAAAAACACTAGGCACAATTCAATCTCCTAAGTTGCATGAAATAGTTAGTCGAAGATGGGAGGTAATCACAAGTTTTTACAATGGAGATTTAGAATCCGCGTTATCAACTATTGAAGCTATACACAAAGCATTTTCAGAAGATGTGTCCATTCCAAAATGGTTAATAAATGATGTTCTGATAGATTGGCGTAATTTAAAAACCATCAGCGACCATACTAGAAGTGCTTATGATTTTTCTGTTCAAGAGAAAATCAATCAACAGAATTCACTAATATTCTTCCCCTTGGTTGACAGATTTAGCACAAATATAGATGAAGACATTTGGGATAGAAATTTCAAGATTTTCACAGGCTCCACTTATTCGACGACATTCTACAATCTGGAGCATCTTTTTGGGTATATTTCAAATTATTTATTTGCGGCAATTTATTACGGATCGTATACACACATTGCGTATACTCTGAAAGAAATTCAGAAGGCGTTGTTTGATGTAGTACAAAAAGAAAACAACTTGCTACATAAAATTCAGCTAATGCGGATCAGTATATTACGTGGTGACGAATCGAATTTTGATAATATCTTGAACAAGTATGGACCTTCACTGTCTCATAGTACAACAAGAGAAATTCTTGATCTGTATGAGCTTGCTGATACAAAACCATTGCAATATGAAAAATCGAAATGGAAAATAATTCTATTTCGAGGTTTGGGGTACTATTTTTCTGATGTCGACTATGAAATTGTTTCAAATGAAATACTTGGTTTTTCGCGTGAATGGATAAGTGAAGGTAATATAAATATCTTCTTGGGCGAAAAACTTTTTAAGGCTCTAAGATCTAATGTCAGGAGGCTTTCACAAGAGGAAATTGTTGCCTTCACAATGAAGGTTTTAGACAAAAAATATTATCGATTCTTCGATTCGGTTTTTGAAATATTATCAGAAATAGATTTTTCAAAATTATCTAAAGAACTTATCAAAAGGGTACTATCACAAATTACTGTTGCATTAGACAATGATGACAAAAAGCAGAGTTATACGCATGTAGAAAGACTTCTTATCAGAATGAGAAAAGGGCAGGATAATTTTAGCAATGAGATAGATGGAATTGCAGAGAAGTTTTATCCCGAGTTTTACAAAAAAGATTACAACTTGGAGGTTTTTCCAGAAAAACGAGATACACATATTCAAAGATATATTGATAGCGCAAAAGCTGGAAATGAAATACAAGGTAAAAATGGGACGTTTATCGGTTTTGTAGACCGTCCATACCACACGATAAGAAAGATCATCGAACTTGAAAAACCTTCACTATCAGAAGAACTGCTTAATGAATTGCTTGAAACAATTTTGAACACTCTGTGCCTTGAAACACAAACTCGCGCAGAAAAAATTGACTCAATTGGTTTGCTAATGATCCTGAAAAAGCAGGATTTATCATATAACTACAACTGGGATAATTACTATTCTAAACTTGAACAGCATTTTTCAGAAATGGAAAAAGGGCACTCTGATTTATTTTCAAAAGACGATGCGCTTTCATTACAGTTGCACCTAATATTTATCCGAATAACGTTTAATGTAGATTGCTTGCAGGAGCTTCTGGAGATATTGGCTTTACTTAACAGCAGTGAGGAATATGAAATAATATCTTCATTAATTGCTCTAAAAGATTTTCTGAGCTTTGAAGTAAATAACCTGGTTGGAAAGCCTGTACTGCCTATATTAGTTCAATATATATCGGCTTTTTGTTTCCATGAAAGTCATGATGTTAGATATCATACCGTGCGATCTCTATATCTGTTGATAGAATCGCAATATGCAGATTTTGTAGTTAATAGGTTATCAAAAATGATGGACGATGATGATTATAAGGTTAGGTGGGCTGTTTTGCATCAAGTGTCTATGATAAAGAAGATTAATGAACTTACTTATAACTACATAATTGGAAAGGCAAAAATTGATAATAATTATTTGGTTAGAAGAGTAGTGGAAAGTTATGACTGATCAACATAGCTTATTCCAATAAGAGCTAATAACTGTAATGCACCCCAAAAATTGGACAGTAGCGCTAAACAAGATAAACTACTGTGCCAGACAAAAAGGAGTGCAAAATGGCAAGAAC
>Ga0180069_1000052_pt1 | contig 25963 bp, 22 predicted proteins | sample EasRivERM_16_10D_2_FD_121793 | JGI IMG/M metagenome (GOLD analysis project Ga0180069, IMG submission 121793) | Soil microbial communities from meander-bound floodplain in the East River, Colorado, USA - East River metaG ERMLT231B'_16_10D | ecosystem: Environmental > Terrestrial > Soil >...
CTTTTGGATGAAAATGTTCGAGGATCCACTCCACGCTATTTTCATAGTCAAGCAGTTCTGTGATTGGAAATTCCATGCCCGCAGTTTACCACTTCATCGCACTTCCTTTACATATGAGCCAAAAGGGTTTTATGCCGCGGAGGGCAATTCGCTGGCGATCAACTCTTCAACGCGCAGGCTTTTACTTTTTTCAATGATCAACTTGAAGGATTTTCCGCCCTTTTTGTTTTTCCCTGCCTTGATCAGTTTATCGAGCGCGACCGTGTCCGGCTCCAACAGGGAAATGGATTCGGATTGGATGCGGTCTTCAACCAGCGCGGCATAGGTGATCGCTTTTTCGACATTCTCTTGAGCGAGTTCACAAGTTCCCATCGCAACCAGACATGCCAGTTGACCGGGGAAATGATCCTGTCCGCGGCTGCCTTTTAGACTTTCCAATATCAATGCACGGGCGCGTACAATGTTGCCCGCGTTGATCGCTGAATATCCCATCATGCGCAAAGGTACTGGTTGTTGCAGTTCATCGCCAATGGATTGGAATGCGATAAAGGATTTTTCGGCAGCATGACCTGAGGCGGGATAATCTTCTTTCAAGTAATACAAGATGGCCAAATTTGTCAGTGTTTTGCCTTCAGCAAAACGGTCACCGATCGCGCGGATGTGAGGCAGACTGTGCTCGAAATAATCAATGGCTGTATCTCTTTCACCAATCTGGCCATGGAGGGTTCCTAATAATTGCAAAGCATGACTCAGTCCCCAGGTGTCATTTATGCCCTCGGCGATTGCCAATGCTTCTTTTGCCGTCGTCAGCGCCTGCCCGATCTCACCTTGTTCAAATGAAACTTTGCCGAGGTCCGTGAGTGCCATGCCTAGCTGGGTAGTGAAGTGAATTTCCCGGCAAATTGATTTGCATTCATCCAGCAGGGTCCGCGCTTTATCGTAGTCTTTGATGGCGATGCAGATTTCGCCGAAATAGAATAATACGCTTGCAAGACTATGTTTGCTTTCGAGTGTGCGGGCAATTTCAATGCTTTGCTCGCAAAGTTTATACGCAACGTTGTAGTTGAATACGCGTGCCTGAATCGCTCCAAGGCGATACAACATTTTTGCACGGGAATTTTGGTGTTCAGGACCTACAGCCTTTTCGAGCAAGGTGCGTAAACGCTCACTGCCCTCGTGGAAATGATTGCGTTCCAGCCAAAATAAACTGATCGCCGCGCCAATGCGAAATCCATAAGCGAGGACATCCTGATTGGTGAGTGCATAATCCATTGCCGCCAGGAAGTTGCGATGCTCATTCTCGGTGATGCGAATCCATTTGGCTTGATCGGTGCCGTCCAAATGGCTCTCGGACTCTTCCGCATATTCAGTGAAGTGCTTCAGGTGACGGGTGAGGACTTCATCCAATTCATTCGCCTGTGAAAGCTTTTCGCGACCGAATTCACGCATGGTTTCGAATAAATGATAGCGTATCTGTTGGGCATGGGTTTCCGTAGTCACCAATGACTTATCGATCAGTTTGATGAGCAGTTCCAAAACATCTTCGCGGTGTAATGGCGACTCGCTGGTTATATCAAGTGGATCAGCACAAATGGCTTCAGCGGCGCGCAAGGTACATCCATCCGCAAACACAGACAGGCGACGCAGAATGATGCGTTCCGGTTCGGCGAGCAGGTTATAACTCCATTCGATGGTCCCGCGTAAGGTTTGTTTGAGTGAGTCGCGTGATCCACGCGTTAACCATTCGAGGCGGCGGTTCAATTGTTGGAGCATGGCTTGCGGCGTCATGGATTTGATGCGCGCGGCGGCCAGCTCAATCGCGAGCGGCAGGCCATCCAATTGCTGGCAGATCTCAACCACAGCAGAAGCGTTATCATCGGTCAGTTTAAAAGCGGGTTGGACTGCCTGGGCGCGCTGGACGAATAATTGCACCGAGGCAAAATGCGACATGGCATCAATGTATTCATTTTCCGTGTTCGTTAATTGAAATTTCTCAGGCGCAGGTTGAGGCAGTGCCAAGGGAGCCAGCGAAAATTCATGTTCACCTGTGACATGCAGTGCCTCACGGCTGGTGACAAGGACCTTGACCCCGGATGCCCCGATCAGCAAACTCGGCAGTAATGAAGCCGCATTGATGACCTGTTCGAGATTATCAATCACCAGCAACATATTACGCTGACGCAAGGCGGTGATGATATCTTTGGTGAGCGGAGCATCAGAGATTTCAAGCACGCCTAATGCCTGGGCAAGCGCCGGCAGGAATTCGTTCTCATGGGTGATGGTGGTCATATCAACGAACAAAGGACCGTTGGCGAACGAGCCTGCCATTTGTGCGGCGACATGTGCGGCGAAGCGGGTCTTTCCTACGCCCGGAGGACCCATCAATGTGACCAGGCGCACATCGGTGCGAGTGAGCAGGTTGATCAACGCGCTGACTTCCTCATTACGTCCCAGCAATGGGGTGAGGAAGATCGGCAGATTACTGGCAGATAAATCAAATATAGGCAGGGCAGTTGCCGGGACGCGCGCAGCGGGTTTTACATCCGCAGAAGAAACCGTCGAGGGTGCATCCCCTTTAGATGCTCCAGCCAACTCCAGCAGGCGTGCTGTCCATTGTGGCTCGTCATCCAATGCCAGGGCGGGGATAAAACGCGCCAGCAAAGTTTTAGGGTCGGGTGTGCGCTGGTTCTTTTCGATGCGGCTCATGTAACTATAGTGATAGCCCACCTGTGCCGCCAGTTCCTTTTGCGAAAGTTCAACACGCTCACGTAGATACCGAAGCAATTCACCGAAACTATTAAAACTATGCGGACTGATCGCAGCAATGGAATTCATTTGTTCATTATACTTGTTGGGCAGGGTGGACGCAAACTGTCACAATTTTGCCAGCGATTTAAAGATATGGTATGCTACGCCTACGAGCGCGGTTTGCACGTTGCCGGTTAATTTAATAATGAAAAGGAAAACATATGAAAGCAGAACAACTTAAACTTGTCCTGGACTCTCTGATTTTGGTGCAGCCCCTGGCAGACGGGATCGCCAAAAGTTTTTACATGCATTTGTTTGAGATCGCCCCCAGCGCCAAAAAATTATTTACTGGCGATATGGATCGGCAGGGCACCATGTTGATGACCAGCCTGAGCCTGGCGGTAAGCGGCCTAAGTGATATGGAAAGCATTCTGCCTTCGGTGCAGGCGTTGGGTGAGCGGCATTTCAGTTATGGCGTAAAACCCGAACATTTTCAACCCGCCCTTGAATCCTTCATTTGGGCGCTTGAAAAGCATCTGGGAGATCAATTCACTCCTGCGCTCAAGGATGCCTGGACTATGGCATTCCAGTCTTTGACAGAAGCCATGCTCGATACGTATGACTCAATGAGATGACCATCCGCTTCTTTGCTTAAAATGAGCCTGCCTCGCCTCAATCGACATTTGCCAGCCTGCGTCTTTTCCCGCATAACCAGATCGTATAGCGATACTGATTGGAAAACAAACGCTTCTTCGAACAATCCATCGAAGAAGCGTTTGTTTTATTAAGGCACATTCAGTTTTGAACTTTGACTACTTGCGAATTTTGGGAGCAGTCGCGTTGTGATTGCTGCCAAGTCCTTTATGCACCTTCAAAATAGTCTGGTTGTGATTACTTGTGATTGCCTTGGCGGACATAATTTATTTCGCCTTTTCGTAAATGCTTACGCAGGCACCACTTCTGAGGCTTCGATCATCACGCCTGCGAGAGTTGTGTAAGCGATCACCCAGGCTTCCTTCAATTCAGGGGTGAAGTCTTTGCCGAAAGCTTGTTCGAGAGTCCATAGGAAAGCTTCGGCGACCGGCTGGTAGTGCTCTGCCGTCACACCATAACCAGCGTGGCGTTGACCGAGGGCGCGCACGGCTGGCAAGATCTTCTCCAGGTCGTTCAAACTGCCGACGGCGAGTCCGAGCGTGCTCATCAACATGGCGCCCTGTTTCTTCATGTCATTTTTGAACATGTGGCGGTAGTGTGGGGCGATTTCGAAGAGACGTGTGTAAAAGAGTTCAGCGGCCTGATCTGCGATGGGGCGCACTTTCTCAAACGAGGCTTGCACGAGTTCGATCTGTTTTGTATCCATTTTTTCTCCTTTTGGCTGGCGGAGTTTCTAATCCGCATGAGTTGGTTGATTGCCCCTACTTTATCAAAAGGAGTGTTGACAAAGTTGCGATTAATTGACTCTTTAATTGACAGCTTAATTGACTCACGATTTTCCCCCTTAAAAAACAACAAACCCAGGTTTCGCAAGGGATAACCCGGGTCTGTTGCGTATAACTGGCTTGCTACATCAAAACATGATCATCTGCGCTTTGGATTTTTCAAGTGGATCGCTGGCGATCTGCTCTTCCAAGGTCTCCCGCGTCAATACCGGCACCTCGACCAGAGTGCGTAATAAACGATATTTCACCACCCGATAATTTTTCAGGCGCGCCCCCAGCGCCGGGTCACGTTGAGCTTTATAGGCGGCGAGTGCGGCGCGTCCGCCGGGGATGACGATGAGCGTCTGTTCGGGTGGATGCGGCGTTTCCAAAATTGCGCGTCCCACCAGCGCAGACGCCAGCACATAAAACGCATATTGGACCTGATCGCTCTCCACCCATAATATATTTTTCTCCTGTTTGCGCGTGGAATACCCCAATCTTTTGCCAACCGTTTCGATCATCGCACTAATGGTGATGAGTTCATTGCGGCGCGCGACAGCAACATCCTCAGGGCGCAGCTTCCACGCCGCGCCATCTTTTTCGGCATAGGAGTTAAGCACTGAATAGATCATCATCTTGGAGGGTGTCAGCAACCCCGGAAAGCGCGGGTACAAGTCATCTTCGATCTCAAGATATATACTGTTCGGGTTCTTTTGCAGGAAAGTGACGATGGCAACTTCCACGCGGTCTGAAAGAGCTTCGTCCTGAGCGGAGCCGCCATCCTGAGCAACAGTCGCAGGGGTCGGCAGCGTGGACGAAGGATGTAGTCCCCACATACCTGTATCCACACTTTCACCAGTTGAATAGTGAACGAAGAGGTCATCGTCCATCAAAGCATTTTGAATCAATGCTTGTGTCCCACGCATGGCTTCATCGAATTCCTGTTCTTTAGCCTTCAACGCGTGAGCCTCGGTCAACGTGCTCAACCCCGCGGCGTGGACGTGCAGATAACTGGCAGGTTCGCCGCGTTCGATCAAGTGCGCCTGAATTGCTGCTCTAATATCAGCGATGTTTTGTTCATTGGCTTCGCGTTTCAAATGTTCGCCGCGCGTCCATGAAAGTTGGATCGGGTCATGTTCGGTTCGCATCGCCAGGCTTTGCAGATCAAAACCGGCCGCCTGCGCGGCGGTCAATGCTGAGGTTAAGAACGATGATTCAGGTTCGGGTAACAACCCAAAGAACGGAGTGCCGAGCGGCAACAACTCAAACAAATGCGAGAACGCGGCGTTCAATGCTGTTGCGTTCCATGCCCAGTCATATCGCCGCCGGCGCAACGCGAGTTTGTATGGCTCCACGGCGTCGCGTCCCCACAGCCAGCCTGCCCACAAAGCGGATAGTGTCCAGAACGCCTGATTCGGACGCGGCACCGCACCGATCACCGCGGCAATCGGAATTTCCTTTTTGACCTCATGCGCCAGATCTTTAAGACGACCTTCGTAGATACACACCCCGCCGCTCTCTGGAATTTTATTCGGCCACGCCTCACACACGACGCCTGAAGCTGTCTCCAACCATAGACTTAATCCACGCTCGAGCTGAATCCACAAGTTATGCTCACGGAATTGATTCGGGATGTTCAATTGTTTAGGGCGCAATCTCTCGGATGGATATCCCCATAAGGTATTGCCCGCGTCACATGTCATCAGAATCATTGCATTCAATGCGCGCCGGCGTGCGGGGCTGAGATTTAAACCATCCAGTCGATTAATGACCGTGGTGAGAAAATACAATGGCCGCGGTAAATAATGTTCGATGGCTTCTTCAGCATAGACACGGTCATCATCTTTCAGCGAAACAACTTTTTCAAAGGCGCGTGAGCGATGTAAACCATCGGTTCCGGCGATCTTCCTGGCCCTGTCAAGATCCTGTTGTGTGGCAACGCGTTCGCCTGTATCGCCACATTCCTTGCATTCATATAGGCGCGCGTAAGGTGCATCTTCACCTTTGCGCCATAAAAAGGATTGAGCTTGTATCTCGCGTCCGCATTTTTCGCAGGGTGTGAGATACAGGGACTGTAAATGCGTGCCGAGTCGCTCGTCACCTTTTTTGGCGGTTTCCAATTCCGCGAACGCGGCTTTGAAATCTGATTCAGGAGGAGGGTTGGCAAACATCTCCAGCAAAAACCGCGTAACCGGGTTGTTGACAGTGACAAGCACGCGATAGCCCGCCCGCGCGGCTTCGAGGACCAGCCGCGGGGAGAATCCGAATGGGTCCAGCAACCAGCTTGAAGTAGGCGCGTGAAGCGGAAGCCATACGGAGATGACTCCCTCTTCGAGGGGTGGGATAAAGCGCGAGAGCGGACCCGGGTCCGCAGGACTCATCCCTGGAATGTAGGGTTGGTGATCCATTTTGGGTTAAGTATACATCCCTCTGAATTTGTAGAGCAAGCTATTATCTGCCTCTACGGAATCGCAAGATGTGCGGGTAAAAAACCAGGCACCATTGACGGACGGGAAAGATTGATTAGAATCGCGATCAATCATCCATTTTAAAAGGAGAAACTGCTTATGAACAAGAAAACATTTTTGTTGGTCGTGCTTATGATAGGGATTGTCATTTCATTATCAGCTTGTGCAGTGCCTGATGTTTCGTCGGAGCCAGCGGAACCCATCAGCCCCATCACGATTGGCGATGATCTGACATCGATTGACCTGTGTGTAGCAATTCCACAGGAAGACATCGAAACGGTCATGAAAGTGAAATTAGTGGCAGCCCCGAAACACTACACGTACCGCTATACGGAGGGTACGAGCGGCTGTTACTTTGATGGGCCATACAACGGCCTCAACAAAGAGAAGCAGTTTGCCTATGTCGTGCTCACGCCGTTGGATGCTTATGACAATCAGACGCTTTATCAAAATGTGGATGTCAGTGGGATTGGCGATCAGGCTTATTTCAACGGCGGCTCGGACGATCGTCAGTTATGGGTGAAAATTGATGACAAGGTTGCATTTGTCGTTACCTTCGGTGATGTCCCGAACGAGGAAGGTGCAAAGGCAATCGCAAAACTGTTGGTTGAGGCGATCCAATAGCGAAGCACATCACCTTCCCTGTCAAAAATCTATTTTAGATAAAATGCCATCCAGCTCCACAACTGGATGGCATTTTATTTTTTTTTGCTCACAGAGCCCAAGACAACTACATCATGGGATCGCACCCAATACGGGTGCGCACATAATGTCGTAATATTCGAGTTCGATGGCTTTGTTTTGTTCAGCGTAGGCGGCGGCGTCTTTGCCGATATTGCGAACGGTATCAAGACTCTCGCGTACTTGATAGGGCCAATAACGGGGAATTACCATGCGCGGGTCGTTGACGTAACCTTCAGGGAGATAGGCAGGGCGTCCAGGGTCAGCCTGATCGGCGAGGGGAATCCAGTTGTACATGACGGGGCCACGCGGGTTGATGGTAAAGCCGAGACGATAACCATATTGGCGTGCAAATTGAACAGGACGAATGCCAAAATTGCCGCCGGGCCAGATGATGGCAATCGGTGTTTTGTGGAAGTTGGTTTGCAGGTCGGCGATGGATTTTTCAAATTCAGTTTTGATGAATTCATCGGGGGAGTCGTCGTTCATGTTGATGTTGTGGACGTAGCCATGCGATTGATGATCCACCCAACCTTCGGTCTCAAGGGCGATGTTATCTTCGAGACTTAATGCGCGCGGTCCATCTTCCCAACTGATCCATGAGTTGACGACGGGCCAGTTCCATTGATCATGGTAGGGGCGGAAATGTTCGTTGAAATTTTCACCAGTGCGGCGGTCATCTTGAATGAGCAGGACGGAGCGATTGGGTATTTTCGCATTGTGATCGATGAAATCTGCCATTTGGGTTGCATTGATGGCTTCAAAGCCCTGCTCTTTCAAATCGCTCATCATCTTTTTGAAATCAGGGACAGCGATGTCATTCGCGGTGACATCAGCCGCCTCTTGTTTGATGCCGTGTAACATCACGACCATGACGACTGTGCCGGGCGCGGCGTTGTTGGAGTTCCATTTGTTTTGCAGATATCCGCAGGTATCCTGCATGTACGTGTGCGGAATATCCAGTGGATTTAGTTGACCCGCTATGAACGTTGCTGGCAATGCAGGCGGTGTGCGGACCGCAGTTGGCGGTGGAACAGGTGTGGCAGTTGGGATCAGGGTTGAGGTGGGTTGCAGCGCGGCAAGGGCGGTCTCGTAGGCCTGAGTGTAGACAATGCCAGGGTCGGGTGTGGGCGATGAGGGCGCACACGCGGTTAATAGTATAGCGAGCAGGATGAGGCTTAGAAGGATTCGAATTGTCATGAGTGTGAAGTAAGTTGGTAATTTGTAATTGGTAATTTTATTCGTCGCTTTCGCCTTTGATAAAGGCTTCGACTTTTTCGTGGCAGATGTCGTCGCGGAATTGTTTGGGAGGTGTCTTGAAGAAGTACGAGGAAGGTCCGACGATAGGTCCGGCGAGTTCGCGGTCAAGCGCAATCTTTGCACAACGAACGGCATCGATGATCACGCCAGCGGAATTGGGACTGTCCCACACTTCAAGTTTCACTTCCATATTCAGTGGAACATTGCCGAAAGTTGTACCCTCCATGCGGATGTATGCCCACTTGCGGTCGGTGAGCCAGGGCACATAATCACTGGGACCGACATGGACATTGTTTGCGCCGATGTCATAGGGAACCATGCTGGTGACGGCATTGGTCTTTGAGATCTTTTTGCTTTCCAGGCGTTCGCGCTCAAGCATGTTGAGAAAGTCTGTGTTGCCGCCGAAGTTGAGTTGGTAGGTGCGGTCAATTTTCACGCCGCGATCCACGAAGAGGGTGGCGAGGGCGCGGTGCAGGATCGTTGCGCCGACTTGACTCTTGACGTCATCACCGAGGATGGGCAAGCCTGCATCGGTAAAACGTTTGCCCCAATATTCAGAGGAAGCAATGAAGACCGGGATGCCGTTGACAAAAGCACAACCGGCTTCGATGATTTGTTCCACATACCATTTGGTTGTCATCTCGGAACCAACCGGCAGAAAGTTTATAACCACATCGGTTTTGGTGTCTTTGAGCAGTTTGACGATATCAGCTGTAGGGCCGGGGGCTTTGATGATCATACCGCTCAGGTATTTGCCGAGTCCGTCGTGGGTCATGCCGCGCACAACCGGGACGTCGAGATATGGGACATCTGTAAATTTATAGGTGTTATTGGGTTCAGCGAAGATCGCTTCTGATAAATCCCTGCCAACCTTGTTGACATTCACATCTATCCCGATGGTGAACTCAATGTCGCGGACGTGATAGCCGGCGATGGTGCTGTGCATGATACCGGGAATGACCGCATCGTCCGCGGCGTCTTTGTAGAACTGGACTCCCTGTACGAGTGATGAAGCGCAGTTACCCACGCCAATGATCGCGACGCGTACTTTTTTACCTGCCATGTTTTGAAATCTCCTTGGTATTTGGCACTTTCAAACCCTGTTGATTTGACAGTTATGAAATGCCTATTGTATTATTGGACTGGTGTTGTATAATTCAAACAATGATATCTAATGAGCGTATTGATCACCTTGAGCGTTTGCTTGAAGTGGTGCGGGGGCTTACTACAGCGCCCGACCTTGAATCCTTTTTGCAGACTGTGATATCCGAAGCCAGTGAGATGACGGATAGCGAACTTGCGTCGATCCTTGAGTATGACAAAGCCGCTGACGAACTTCGCTTCCTGTCTATGCAGTGGTTTGACCGTGACTTGCTGAGACCCATGGGTGTACCGTTGGACGGAAGCGCCGCGGGTTGGGTTTATCGTAAAGGGCAGCCGTTGATTATTCAGGATGCCAAAATGGATCAGCGTCATTTCAAAACGGTTGATCGTGTAACCAGGCATGATACGCACTCTCTCGTCGCGGTCCCATTAATAGTGCGTGGTGAAGTGATCGGCGTGCTCGAAGCGCTCAATAAAAAGGATGACGCTCATTATACCGAAGAAGACCTGACGATCCTCGAAACGCTTGGTGCACTTGCCGCACAGGCGATGCAAAACATAGCGCTTGATCGAAAAGTGCGCGCGGCACTCATCGAACTTGCCGACCTTGAACGCCTCAAATCGGACTTTGTTGCCATCACCTCACATGAACTCCGCACACCGCTTGGCTTAATCCTGGGTCACGCCACATTTTTGCGGGAACTGGTTGGGAATGAGTTTGCTGACCAATTGGATACGATCGTCCGTAATGCCACCAGACTCAAGGATATTGTTGAAAACCTGTCCGATGTGGATAATTTTCAAAGCGGTGCGGCGCGTGTACGAAGTAATAAGGTTTCACTCGCCAGGATCGCTGAGGATACGATCCTAATGTTCCAGGATGAGGCGAAGGCACGCGACATTACCCTGAAAGCTGAATTGAATGATGCCTCGTTTTTTGTCGATGCCGACGGCGTCAAGATCAGTATCGTGTTTAGCAACCTCGTAAAGAATGCCATCCAATTCACAGACCCGGGCGGGCAGGTCACCGTGAAGATGGAGGAAGATTCTGGTTATATGAAAGTTTCAGTAAGCGACACTGGGATCGGTATTCCGGCGAGGGAAATGTCGCGGGTGTTTGAGCGGTTCTTCCAGGTGGAAGCGCATCTCACGCGTCGGTATGGCGGTATGGGCCTGGGGCTTTCCGTTGCAAAATCAATGATCGAATTGCATAACGGAAGGATTTGGGTGGAAAGCGAAGAAGGTAAGGGCAGTACGTTTACATTTTTGTTGCCGATCGACAGTACCGGGAAGCCCGTCGCACCTTCGGCAAGTCCGTTTGCTGAGTGATTGATTTCTTTCCCGAAGGATATAAATAAAAAGGCTCACGATAATTCGTGAGCCTTTTGCTTGCATATATTTATTTTTATACCCAGCCCTGACCTTTGATAAAGTTCGTTAGGACAGGAATTTCGAATAATTCGCCTTGATAGGCGCGATATGCCCAGTAGAAGAAAACTAACCAGAGAACTGGAGCACAGATTGCGCCAACGACGGTGATACCAAGAATGATGCTGACAATAACAAAAGCCACATTTGCGGCGAGTGATTGGACTGCATGATACTTGATGAACGGCCGCGCTTTTTTGTCTTCCATAAGAAGCACAATTATGGCGATCAAGCCAATTGGGTAGCCAAGTGCCGCCCACAGCTTGTCATCGCTGGTGACGTCGGACATCGGTGTTTGAGACATAAGTTCCTCCGGAATGATCTGAGTTTGGATTTCAATTATTTTACAACCAATCCAAGCAAAACGCAAACGAAATTTCTAAATCCATAAGTAGGGGCAAGTTAATCCTGAGCGGAGGGCAAAGCCCGAAGCCGAAGGATGCCCCTACTGGTAAAATAACCGCATGACAAAAGTTGTTTTCATGGGCTCACCTGATTTCTCGTTGCCGAGTCTGCGTGCGCTTTCTGCTCACGGCGGGTCTCAGACCCGCCGTGAGCGGTTTGATCTGGTTGGTGTTGTAACACAGCCTGATCGTGCATCCGGCCGCGGGCGCGAGCTCAAATCTCCGCCGGTGAAAACGCTTGCGCTGGAACTTGACATTCCCATACTGCAACCGGAAAAGTTACGCGCGCCCGAACCAATGGAACAGTTACGGGAGTGGTCGCCTGATCTGATCGTTGTCGCGGCATTTGGGCAAATTCTCAAAAAGGATGTTTTGGGTCTACCGCGTTATGGCTGTATCAATGTTCACGCCTCGTTACTGCCAAGATGGCGCGGCGCGGCGCCGATCAATGCTGCGATACTTGCAGGTGATGAAGAGACGGGTGTCACCATCATGCAAATGGATGTGGGTCTCGACACCGGACCCATGCTCGCGAAACAATCCATCCGCCTCACGCTGGACGATACGGCTGGTTCTGTTACCCAAGCTTTAGCCACCCTCGGAGCGGAATTGTTGATCGAGACCCTACCGCGTTGGATCGCAGGTGAAATTCAACCAAAGCCGCAGGATGATTCACTTGCAACGTACGCGCCGATGCTGAAGAAAGAGGCAGGCAAACTCGATTTCACACAGGATGTCCATGAATTGGAACGACGCGTGCGTGCCTTCAATCCCTGGCCCGGCGCGTTCATGGATTTTGATGGGATGATATTGAAAGTTCAGCGGTCGCACGTTGAGGCAGGGAATGTTGGAGCAGGGCAGAGGCTAATCGTGCAGGATCAGCCCGCGATCGGCGCGCGAGGCGGGCTTCTCATCCTGGATGAAGTGCAGCCCGCCGGGAAAAAGCCCATGAGTGGTAAGTCCTTTTTGGCGGGGGCGCGTTGGTGGATTTAATGATGTAAAAAGTTTTCCTGTACATAATCAGGGATATAATTGAAATAAGTTTCACAATTGAAAAAAAGAATAAATATGATATCGGGAGGAACCATGTCAACGACAAAGGTAACCTCAGCCCCCGGTAGGTAATTTTGAGTATTCACTTTACACTCCCCCAAACATCATAAGGAGAATAAAAATGAGCGAAGAAAGCAAGCGTCCGATCAAAGGCAAAGCTGGTAGCACGACCGCCAGCCGAGGTACATCCAACCGTGATTGGTGGCCCAATCAACTGAACCTGAACATCCTGCACCAGCACGCGCCCGCTTCCAACCCGATGGGACCCGATTTCAATTACGCTGAAGAATTCAAGAAGCTCGACCTGGCTGCGGTCAAGAAAGACCTTGCCAGGCTGATGACCGATTCGCAGGAGTGGTGGCCGGCCGACTGGGGTCACTACGGCGGTCTGATGATCCGCATGGCTTGGCACAGTGCCGGCACCTACCGCACCGCAGATGGACGCGGTGGCGGCGGCAGCGGCAACCAACGCTTTGCACCGCTCAACAGCTGGCCCGACAACGTCAACCTGGACAAGGCACGCCGACTGCTCTGGCCCATCAAACAGAAATATGGCAACAAAATCTCCTGGGCCGACCTGATAATTCTGACTGGCAACGTGGCGCTGGAGTCGATGGGTTTCAAGACCTTCGGTTTCGGCGGTGGCCGCGTCGACATTTGGCAGCCCGAAGAAGACATCTATTGGGGCAACGAAGACACCTGGTTGGGCGATAAACGCTACAGCGGCGAACGTGATTTGGAGAACCCGCTGGCAGCCGTGCAGATGGGCTTGATCTATGTCAACCCCGAAGGTCCCAACGGCAAACCTGATCCTGTTGCTTCGGGTCTTGATGTGCGTGAGACTTTTGCCCGCATGGCCATGAACGACGAAGAAACCGTCGCGCTCGTCGCCGGTGGGCATACTTTCGGCAAGTCGCACGGCGCGGGTGACCCGGCGCTGGTGGGTCCCGCACCCGAGGGTGCCTCGCTCGAAGAGCAGGGACTGGGTTGGAACAATCGTCTGGGCACCGGCAAGGGTGTTCATACCACATCCAGCGGCATCGAAGGCGCTTGGAAACCCAACCCCACCCAGTGGGATATGGGCTACTTCAACACGCTCTTTGGCTACGAGTGGGAACTGGTCAAGAGTCCGGCTGGTGCTCAACAGTGGGTGGCCAAGGATGTTAAACCGGAAGACATGATTCCTGATGCGCATGACCCGTCGAAGAAGCACGCACCGACGATGACTACCGCCGACCTTTCGCTGCGTCTTGACCCGATCTACGAACCCATCGCGCGCCACTTCCACCAGAATCCCGAAGCGTTTGCGGATGCCTTTGCCCGCGCCTGGTTCAAGCTGACTCATCGCGATATGGGTTCCAAAGTCCGCTACCTCGGACCGGAAGTCCCAGCCGAAGATTTGATCTGGCAAGACCCAGTTCCGGCTGTGGATCATTCATTGATTAACGCCAAAGACATCGCCAACTTGAAATCTAAGCTCTTGGCTTCGGCTCTGTCTGTGTCGGAATTGGTTTCCACAGCCTGGGCTTCGGCATCCACCTTCCGCGGTTCAGACAAGCGCGGCGGTGCCAATGGCGCGCGCATCCGACTTGCTCCGCAAAAGTACTGGGAAGTCAACCAGCCTGCGCAACTGGCAAAGGTGCTCAAGACACTGGAGCGCATCCGGAAAGAGTTCAACAGTGCCCAGTCTGACGGCAAGAAGGTTTCGCTGGCTGACCTGATTGTGTTGGGCGGCTGCGTGGCGGTTGAAGCCGCAGCCAAGGTGGCTGGTCACGCGGTGAAGGTGCCCTTCACACGGGGCCGCACCGACGCCTCGCAGGGTCAGACCGATGTGGAATCGTTCGCCGTGCTCGAACCCGAAGCAGATGGCTTCCGCAACTACCAGAAGACAGCCTTCACCATCTCTGCTGAGGAAATGCTGGTGGACAAGGCGCAGTTGCTGACTCTCAGCGCGCCCGAGATGACCGTGCTTGTCGGTGGTTTGCGTGCGCTCGGCGCCAACGTTGGCGGGGCACAGCATGGCGTGTTCACCAAACAGGCTGGCAAGCTGACCAACGACTTCTTCGTCAATCTGGTTGACATGAGCACCGTCTGGAAGCCGACCTCCGAGGCGGCTGACACCTTCGAAGGCCGCGACCGCAAGACTGGCGACTTGAAGTGGACCAGCACCCGCGTGGACCTGGTCTTTGGCTCCAACTCACAATTGCGTGCTCTGGCTGAGGTTTATGCCCAGGACGACAACAAGGAAAAGTTCGTACGTGACTTTGTCGCCGCTTGGAACAAGGTCATGAACCTCGACCGCTTCGACATCGCCTAACCGCGTGAAGCACGGATGATTATGCCCAATCCGGTGCATCATTCCGCCTGAAACGACAGCTTGATATTTAATCAGGGCTGTGTATTTCAACACGGCCCTGATTTTTACCGTATTACTCCTTTTGGGTGCACACAATTAGCTGTAATTGGCGGTTGGGTAGCGTAGCGTATCGAGACTGCCGGGGTTTAACGGCTGTAATCTAAATCTATCGGAGGTTGTATGTCAAGTATAAAAGTATTTTTGGCGGAATTCATAGGCACTTTTGCATTGGTGTTTGTGGGTGCAGCGGCTGGAGTCTATGGTCAAAGCTTGGGGCTGTTGGGGATCGCATTGGCGCACGGTTTGACGCTGGCAGTGTTTGCGTATGCTTATGGTCATATTTCAGGCACGCATATTAATCCGGCAGTCACGTTGGGGCTGGCGGCGAATGGAAATATCAAATGGGGTGACGCGGCTGTATATTGGGTTGCACAGTTATCAGGCGCTGCTCTTGCCGCGTTTATGCTGCGTATGTTTTTAACCCCGCTTAGCCCCGAGGCATTTGCCAGCGCGGCAACCAATGGTGCACTTGTCGCTGAGTTTCCCTATTATGCGCTGGGAGTTGAAGCCTTGTTGACATTCTTCCTGGTCAACACGGTTTTGCACACTGCTGTGGGTGGTGACAAGGCTGGTCCGTTTGCCGGTTGGGCAGTGGGCTTAACCTATACGATCGCTATTCTCGCTGGCGGACCGTTGACAGGCGCATCGTTGAACCCGGCACGTTCTTTTGGTCCTGCGCTTTTTACAAAGATCATGGACCCAAGCAAACTAGATGTTCAAAACCTCACGTTTTATTTGATCTATTTTGTTGGACCCTTCATCGGTGCGATTCTGGCTGTGCTTGTATATCAGATATTAAAGTATGAACCTGTATATCTCGATGAAGATGTAGAAATGGAAGTCGTGGAAATTGTAGAAGAACCTGTGAAAAAACCTGCTCGCAAACCTATAACACGGAAGAGTACGAAGAAGTAAGCGTGGAAAGATGAACGACGACAAAAAGTCTCCGCCATTTTGTGCGGGGTCTTTTTGTTTTACAATAGTGGGGAGGTGAAGAAATGCCTAACTACGTTGCAGCGATCGATCAGGGTACCACCAGCACAAGATTCATCATCTTCGATCATGGGGGAAATGTTGTCGCTGTTGATCAAAAGGAGCATCCACAAATTTATCCCAGGCCCGGGTGGGTGGAACATGATGCCCTGGAGATTTGGGCACGTACACAGGAAGTAATTCAAGGTGGATTATCCAAAGGGAATATTTCACCGAAAGATATTGTCGCAGTAGGGATCACCAATCAACGTGAGACGACGGTAGTGTGGGATAAGCACACTGGCAAGCCCATCTACAATGCGATCGTTTGGCAGGATACGCGGACGGATGTCATCATTAATGAATTAGCTCGCGCTGAGCAGAGCGACGCACAGGAGCGCAGTCGAAGCGTGAGTGGACAAGACCGCTTCAGACTCAAGACGGGCTTGCCTCTCGCAACCTATTTCTCTGGTCCCAAGCTGAAATGGATTCTCGATAACGTGGAGGGTGCACGCAAGCAGGCCGAAAACGGGGATTTGTTATTTGGAACCATTGATACGTGGCTGATTTGGAACCTTACGGCAGGTGAGCACATCACCGATGTGACAAATGCTTCGCGCACCATGTTAATGAACCTGTCCACGCTGGATTGGGATGAGGAAATCCTGCGCGTGCTGGATATTCCGCGCGCGGTGTTGCCACAGATTCGATCTTCATCTGAAATTTACGGTCACGTAGGGGCGGGATCTCCCCGCCCAAATCTGGGCGAGAGCACCTCGCCCCTACGCGGCATCCCCGTATCCGGTGATCTTGGCGACCAACATGCCGCGTTGTTCGGTCAGACTTGTTTCAATGTGGGTGAAGCAAAGAATACATATGGCACGGGGTGTTTCATGTTGTTGAATACCGGCGAAACGCCTGTGCAAAGCAAATCCGGTTTGTTGACGACGCTCGGCTATAAGATCGGGAATCAAAAAGCCGTGTATGCGTTGGAAGGTTCCATCGCGATCACAGGCGCGTTGATCCAGTGGCTGAGAGATAACTTGGGACTGATCCAATCGTCGGCTGAGGTGGAAGCGTTGGCGAAATCCGTGGAGGACGCCGGCGGAATCTATTTTGTCCCGGCGTTCAGCGGATTGTATGCGCCATATTGGAAATCCGATGCGCGAGGTGTGATCGTGGGGCTGACGCGTTATGTCAACAAGAATCATATTGCACGCGCCGCGCTCGAAGCGACTGCCTATCAAACGCGTGAGGTGCTGGATGCGATGAATGTAGATTCAGGTGTAAAACTTACCGCGCTCAAAGTGGATGGCGGCATGGTCTTTAATGATCTCCTGATGCAGTTCCAATCTGATATTTTGGATGTGCCTGTGATTCGACCGAAGGTCGCTGAGACCACCGCGCTCGGCGCGGCTTACGCGGCGGGACTCGCAGTTGGCTTTTGGAAGGATTATGATGAATTGCGCACCAACTGGGCGAAGGAAAAAGAATGGCAACCTGGAATGGACTCAAATCTACGAAAGAAGTTATACTCGGGTTGGAAGAAAGCGGTGACGCGCACGTTTGACTGGGTTGAATGATTTATCACAAAGGACACGAATGGCACCAAGGTTGGATGAACGACAGGCGAATAGCCTCTCCATGGATTTTCTTTGTGTATAGAAAAATATGAACCGACAAGAAATTCTTTCTGCTCTCAAGAAAAATCCTGAGGTCTCTGTGCTGATCGTCGGCGGGGGCATTAACGGCATTGGCACATTCCGTGACCTCGCCTTGAATGGCGTGGATGTATTGTTGGTCGAGCGCAATGATTTTTGTTCAGGCGCAAGTGGCGCCTCATCACACATGGCGCATGGCGGCATCCGTTATTTGGAGAATGGTGAGTTCCGTCTCGTGCGTGAGGCAGTGCAGGAACGCAATCGCTTATTGCAGAACGCGCCGCATCTTGTAAAACCTTTGCCAACGACAATTCCGATCTTCAAGCGTTTATCCGGTCTGCTCAATGCGCCATTAAAGTTTTTTGGCAAATTGAACAGACCAGCTGAGCGCGGTTCGCTTGTGATCAAGCTCGGCTTGATGATGTATGATGCCTATACCAACGCACAGGGCCGGCGACGTGTCGTCCCAAAACATAAATTTTATTCACGCAAAAAATCTCTTGCACAGTGGAATCAACTCAACCCTGAAATCGTAAACACGGCTGTCTATTATGACGGTGCGATCCTACAGCCTGAACGGCTGGGCGTTGAACTGGTGCTCGATGCAGAATCCGAATCACCCGACGCGCACGCCTTGAATTACATGAGCATGGTGGGTGGGCAGGAGGATACTCTTATCCTGCGCGATGAACTGACTGATGATACCTATGATGTGCGTCCCAAACTCGTCATCAACGCCGCGGGTCCGTGGATCGATCTGACGAATCGCAAACTGGGCATGTCCACGCGTTATATAGGCGGCACCAAAGGCTCGCATATTGTTGTCAAGCACGACGAACTCCGCAAAGCCATCGGCGACCATGAATTCTTTTTTGAGAACGAAGATGGACGCATCGTTCTTATCTTCCCGCTATTTGATCGCGTGCTTATTGGCACTTCGGATATCCCGGTGGACTTCCCTGATGATGTGCGCTGTACCAACGACGAGATCAATTATTTTTTGGATCTGGTCCTCCGCATCTTTCCAACCATCAAGCTGTCCCGCGCCGATATAGTTTTTCAATTCTCGGGCGTTCGTCCCCTGCCGTATTCCGGCGCGACGGCGGCCAGCCAGATCTCGCGCGATCACAGCATCGAAGTCCTCAGCGGTAATTGGACGAATCTCGCCTTTCCCGTTTACTCCCTCATCGGTGGCAAATGGACCTCGTTCCGCGCCTTCTCTGAACAGGTGACCGATAAGGTACTTATCCATTTTGGCATGGCGCGCAAAAAGGATACAGATGCATTGCCCATCGGCGGCGGGCGCGGTTATCCACATGCTGAAGATGACCTCCAGCGCCAGATCGAAAGCCTCTCGGCGTGGACCGGCGTAACCAAAGAAAAGCTGATGATATTGTTTGAGCGTTACGGCAGCCGTGCTGAGGCGATTGCCACGTTTATGAACGGCGGCACGGATTTTATCCTCAGAACCATGCCTGATTATTCGCGCCGCGAGATTACCTTCCTGATTCAGCACGAAAAGATTCATCACCTCGATGACTTTTTCCTCAGGCGTACGATGCTGGCTATGTTGGGGCGGGTTACGCGTGAGATGCTCGAAGAGTTGGCGGGTATCTTTGCCAATGCCCTCGGCTGGGATCTGGAGCAGAGACAGGCTGAAATGGCGCGCACGCTGTCCATTTTGGCAGACAGGCATGGGGTCCAGCTCTGAGGCGGGTGAATAACGCATCTCGAGGGGCATGGTAGAATCGTCGTAATGTCTCCTAAACGAAAATCAAAAATCGATCTGGTCATCCCTGTTTATAACGAAGAAGGCGTGATCGAACAATTCCATGAACTGATCTCATCCGTATTGGATGGAATCCCCGCAACATTCAACATTTACTTTGTGGATGACGGCTCAACCGACGGGACGGCTGATATGCTTCGAACCATCGCGGCGTCAGACCCGCGCGTTACCTTGCTCACCTTGAGTCGCAACTTTGGACATCAAGCCGCGCTGACTGCCGGGCTGGATAACGCGATCGGCGACTTTGTCATCTCGATGGACTGTGATGGACAACATCCCCCCGAAATGATCCCCCAAATGATCGAACTCCTCAACCAGGGCTATGATATTGTCCAGGGGCAACGCGTCGAAGATGCACGGGTCTTTTCATTCAAGCAAATTACATCGGCAGGTTTTTACGCCCTGATCAATCGCATTAGTGGAACACAGATGGCGCCCGGCGCGGCGGATTTTCGAGGCATGAGCCGGCAGGCAGTGGATGCATTAAAGGCAATGCCTGAATATCATCGCTTTCTGCGCGGCATGGTCTCATGGCTTGGATACAAAAGTGTGATCCTGCCTTATCACGAAACCAGCCGGATGGCAGGGAAATCCAAATACTCGCTGGGCAAAATGTTCCGCCTCGCGTTGGATGCCATCTTCTCCTTTTCGTTGATGCCGTTATACATTGGCTTGAGCGCAGGTGTGATGTTCTTTTGTTTCGCGGCCATAGAAATGTTCTATGTGCTTTCATTCTGGATAAAGGGCGACACCTCCACCCTGGCGCCCGGTTGGAGTTCGCTCATGTTCATTATCCTGACCGTCAGCGGTATGATCATGACTCTGTTGGGCTTCATCGGCATTTATGTGGGATATATTTTTCATGAGGTCAAGAATCGGCCTGTCTACTTGATCAAGAGGGACGAAAACATTTAACCCAATGGATAGACCCATGTATCATTTCACTCTTTTGCGTCACGGGGAATCAGTTGGTAATGCTCAAGCGCGCTGGCAGGGACAGTCCGATTATCCGCTGACAGATATGGGCCGCGCCCAGGCGCGTGCGTTGGCAGAGCGCTGGAAATCGGAAGATGTAAAATTTGATCTGGCAATCGCCAGCCCTCTGGTGCGCGCAAGAGAGACGGCAGAGATCATCGCAGCTGAGCTTGATGTGAAAGTTGAACTTGACCCGATCTGGATGGAACGCGACATTGGAGAGATGGAAGGCTTAACCGCCGATGAAGTCCGCCAACGACCACAGCCGCAATATGTGACTCCCTACAATTCGATCGGCGGCGATGGCGAAGGCGATTGGGAACTCTTCCTGCGGGCGGGCAAAGCCCTGCATGATTTATTACGCAGACCCGTGGGTAGTTATCTGGTTGTTTCGCATGGTGGTATGCTCAATCAATTAATGCATGCCATTGTGGGCATTGGGCATCACGCTGACTCCTCCGGCGTGCGCTTTCATTTTGAAAATACATCCTTTGCACACGTCACATATTTTCCGCAAAAACATCGTTGGGCAATCGATGCGGTCAATGACCGTGCCCATTTGAAATCCCTGAAAAACGAGTAACTCATGGCGTTGTCTGAATCACCAAATCATATTAACGGAAAAATGAAGATCCTGGCATTTGGCGCGGGCGCCATTGGCACATACATTGGTGGGAGCCTTGTGCTCGCCGGGCATCAGGTCGTTTTTGTGGAACAGCAGAAAGTGGTGGATGAATTACGCGAGCGCGGGCTCAGGCTTGATCTTACCTTGGATGCAAGACGCAAGACAAAGGATGCCTCCGTCATAAATTCCTCCGCATTCGTGATCGTTTCCTCATTGGACGAAGCGCTTCGTTATGGACCCTTTGACCTGGCTCTGTTTGCCTTGAAATCTTTCGACGCCCAAGCCGCGTTGGAAAGCATGAAACCTTTTGCAGATAAACTGCCGCCCTTGTTGTGTTTATCGAACGGCGTTTCGAATGAACCAGCAATTGCCGAAGCATTGGGAAAAGACAAAGTGATCTACGGTACCGTGACAACCGCCATCGGTCGGCGCGGCGCGGGCGACATTGTCCTTGAGAAATTGCGCGGTGTGGGCGTCGCAAAAGGACACGCACTCTCTGAGAAAGTCCATGCCGCGTTGGATGCCGCCTATCTTAATTCACGGTTATTTGAAGATGCGGCAAGCATGAAATGGTCGAAGATGTTGACCAACCTCATCGCGAATCCAACTTCCGCGATCCTGAATATGACCGCAGGCGAAGTGTTCGCGAACAGGGATTTATATAAACTTGAAATTGATATGCTGAAGGAATGTATCGAAGTCATGAAAGCACAGGGCTTTGAAGTCGTTGACTTGCCCGGTACGCCCGTCCGTGCACTGGCGTTTGCGACCACATTACCGCTCTGGCTCTCGAAGCCACTGCTCGGGCGCGCGGCTGGCGCGGGGCGCGGCGCCAAGATGCCCTCCTTTCACATTGACCTGTATTCCGGGCGCGGCAAAAGCGAAGTGGAATATCTGCACGGCGCGGTCGTGCGCGCAGGCGAAAAATTCAAAGTGCCGACTCCCATAAATAAAGTGCTGACTGAAACATTGCTCGCGCTGACCAACAAGGAAATTCCTTTGGAAGAATTTGCACACAAGCCGGAGAAACTTCTTTCGAAATTGTGATGATCTTGTGGGGGTGGTGTCTCCCCGCCCATGCTCAGGGCGAGATGACCTCGCTCCTACAAAAAAGGTACGATGAACGCAAAAATCAATCTCGTTCCCCCTCGCCCAGAAGTAGAAATCCATCTTCCTGATGGACGGATTCTATCCGGGCCGCGGGGCGCAACAGTGGGGGATTTCTTATCCACCCTGGATCACGAATCGCAGCTTGTAGCCGCAATCGTCAATAACGATTTACGCGAACTGACCTATCCCATTGAAATCGAATCGAACGTTCAGCCGGTGCTGGTTGAATCACCGGATGGTGCGCGCATCTACCGCCGTTCATTGACCTTCCTGCTTGAGATGGCATTTGCAGATCTATTCCCCATGGCAACTTTGTTCGTTGATCATTCCGTTGCTTCGGGTGGATACTATTGCCAGGTGAAGGGGCGTGAAGCCGTGTCTGAGGCGGAGGTCGCTTTGATCAAAGCTCGCGTGCAGGAGTTGATCGAAGCCGATTTGCCATTTGAAAAACGTCAAATCCCCCTGCAGGATGCCATCGAATATTTCCGTACACGCGGCGATGAAGATAAAGTAAGCCTGCTGGCTTATCGCAAAAAGGATTATCTTATGCTCTATCGCCTCGGCGAGCGCATGGACTATCTGCACGGCTACATGGTTCCCTCCACCGGCTATTTGCGTTGGTTCGATTTGGTGGTAACTCCAGGTGGATTTATTTTGCAATATCCACGCAGGCATAACCCCAAAGAGCTGCTGCCTCTGCCGCAATACCCCAAATTGCTCTCGACATTTTTACAATACGGCGATTGGTTGAATAAACTTGGCATTGAAAATGTTAGCGCATTGAATGATGCCATTCGGGCCGGGCGCACTGATCAGATCGTGCTTGTCTCTGAAGCGTTTCATGAACAGCATCTCTCTGAAATTGCGCGGCAGATTTCAGAACGGATCGAGCGTTCGCGTCTCATTTTGATCGCGGGTCCATCGTCATCAGGTAAAACGACCACTTCACGCAGGCTCGCCGTGCAGTTGCTGGCGCTTGGCGTTTCACCGTTCCCGCTTGAACTCGACCATTATTTTCTATCGCGTGACCGTACACCGCTGGATGATGAGGGTAAGCCGGATTTCGAAGCGCTTGAAGCGTTGGACTTACCTTTGCTGGCGGAGCATTTGCAGAAAATGATTCAGGGAGAAAAAGTTCAATTGCCGCGTTACAACTTCAAGTCCGGGAGAAGCGAGGCGGGCGAGGAAATCCAATTGAAGCGCGGCCAGCCCATCATCCTCGAAGGGATCCACGGATTGAATCCGCGCCTGATCCCCGACGCGTTGAGCGGTGAGGCATTTCGGATCTACGTCTCGGCTCTGACTCAGTTGAACCTGGATCGCCACAACCGCATTTCCACCACTGACACGCGACTCATCCGGCGCATTGTGCGCGATGCGCGCGAGCGCGGCTATTCAGCGATCCAAACCATCGGGCGCTGGGAATCTGTGCGGCGCGGCGAGAAGCGACATATTTTCCTGTATCAGGAAAATGCGGATGTGATGTTCAATTCAGCACTGGTGTATGAACTTGCCGTGCTCAAGCCGCTGGTTGAGCCACTGTTGCGGCAGGTGCAACATGGCACACATGAATACATCGAGGCGAAACGCCTGCTGGCGTTCCTTGAATGGTTTCTGCCGTTGGACATTAACCTTGTGCCAGGAACATCGATCGTGCGCGAATTTCTTGGCGGTTCGATACTGAAAGATTTTACGGTGTGGAAGGATATGTAACGGTTAGCGTTAGCGGCAAAAGTGCGGGTGGAATAGAGAAGTACTATTTCTTTCATAATTGCTCTGACTCATCAAGCTCGATTTGTTAGCTAGCGCAACGCATGTCCTTGGAATTTCCTGTTAGCTAGGCTCAGCTTCCGTCAACCGCTTGATGAGGAAACAGTGTTGATGTCCAGGCGGAAAATCATCTAATTGCCATGCAAGTTCATACCCATACTTTTGATAAAACGCGGGAGCCTGGAAACTGTAGCTGCTAATTAGAATCACCTTGCAACCGCAAGCTCGGGCTTCCTGTTCGGCAACTTCCAACAAGTCCTGTCCATAGCCTTGTCTGCGCCATGCGGGATGAACCCAAAGTGTTTGAATTTCACAAGCATGAGCCCAGGTCCAACCTGATAGCCCTGCCACGATCTCTTGCTGTTCATCACGCACAAAAACCGCAAACAACTGACCATCATCCCGCCCTGTTTGAGCCTTGTTGAATTCATACAACCGATCCTCCGATGAATTGCAGTTCATCGGAGGAAGGAACACCCCTGGTAAGAACGTGGTTGGTATTCATTGTTAATTTTCCTGACTTGCCAATGAAGGATTTGACCGAAGTTGCCTACTGCACGATTTGTTCGGCAGCTTTTTGTTTTGTCAAAAGTATATGTAGAATTCTTAATCCACTTCTTAATCAATGACATGGTAAAAGTCATCGAAACGCTTGCCTTCCATAACACATACTTGTTGCAGGGAATATTGATAAAACTTCACGTTTGTATGATCGGGAAACGTGATGAAATATGGCTGGCAAAATGGACCTTGAGCTTGTTGCCCGGTAAAAGTGTGCGAGTGCTGCTTTCCGAATTCTGCGAAGGTTTGCCCTACAACGATTCCTACATGTTCCAATCCCATTTTATACACACTTTGATGAACAGGCGGAATCAGTTCAATCAGTGAAGTCGTTGCATTCTGGGCCAATTGGAGCGACTCTTGTAAAAGAAGTTTTGATATTGGTCTGCCATTCCATGTGTTTTCCACATTAGCGGAGCATAGTGCTTCAAGTTGCTGACGGGTAATGAGATACTCGGCAATGGTTTCTGTGCGAAACGCCAGGTGGCTGACTTCCAAACCGTTAATGTCAATGCCAAGTCCTAAGAGACGTTGGGTCTGCTGAGCATAGAATTCGGTGTAATCACCCAGTATTTGAATGGACTTCTGATTCATGGACATCCTTTACACCGAGCGTAAGGAATGACCCGTGGGAATAAACGTGATGAGGACCTCAGGAAGGCGCTCTTGAAGCCAGGGGGTGATCTCCCGTATTCCGTCTTCTTCACTCACTGAATGTCCTATTACGATGAGAGCTTGAGAATGCTCTGTGGCTAAGGCATCGCGCACGTATTCGTTGGTCTCCCATTCATTGATTTCGCCGCATACCAATACGTCAAGCGACTCGTTTCTGAGTGTATTGATATGCATCCGGCCTCCGCATGCGCCCACTAAAAATCCAACTGTCTTACAGGTCATTTGCATATCACCAACCACTCGCACGCTCGCCAGTCCAAGCTTTGATTTGATCTCAAGCACAAGATCATGCAATGAGCGAGGTGGAAGCTGGCACACAAACGATTGTTCGGGCAGGGCGTAGGTTGCCCAGTCCAGCCTCTTGAGCAGGCCGACCATTGTGGGGTCGGGTTGAAGCGAGTGCAGGTAGTCATGAAAACGCCAGATCGCGAGGTGATGCTCGTCAATGAGACGGCGCTTGGCTTGATAAACGGGATCATGCTCAAGCCAGTCAGTATCATCGGTATGACCGTAGAAAGTCGGTTCATGCGTTATGATGAGATCCGCGCCGAGCTGGATGGCCTGTTCGATCGCTTCATAGGTGGCCATGAATGTGACGGCAACCGCCCTAACATTCTGCCCTGCATCGCCAGTCTTGAGAGTGTCAATTGTCTCGGGGAAGGGGGCCCCAGGCACCTCAGCGATGATGGTGTTGATAATATCTTGAACGGTTTTATCCATCGTAGATTCAAGTTCGAAGTGCAACTTTGAAGGCAGTCAAAAGAGATAAGCTGAGGTAGGATAGCCCTCTTTAGACGGCCAAGTCAAAGGAGCGCTATGAGAGCCTACAAACAGCTTACCTC
>Ga0180069_1000053_pt1 | contig 25774 bp, 28 predicted proteins | sample EasRivERM_16_10D_2_FD_121793 | JGI IMG/M metagenome (GOLD analysis project Ga0180069, IMG submission 121793) | Soil microbial communities from meander-bound floodplain in the East River, Colorado, USA - East River metaG ERMLT231B'_16_10D | ecosystem: Environmental > Terrestrial > Soil >...
AATTTACTGAATACTTTAGACAACGACTAGCATTTAACGCAAATAAAGTTGAGGTCATTTCTGAAGCAGAAAGGGATATTAGCCGGCAGTTAAAGGAGACGCGATCGGCTGAGGTTGGTTCTAAACGAGAAATTATCTTAAACAAAGTAGAGCAGTTAAAGAATCAAGGGTTCGATGTTGTCACAAAATCTGTAAAAGATACACCTAATTCTGTTGAACCTGTACAAATTGATCTCCAAAAAAAAGTCGTTCATGTTATCGAGGATCATCCAGAGTTTTCTGATTTAGTGACAATTGGAACAAAAAAAATTCCTGTCAAATATGCCGAATGGGATTATCTAGAATCACCACCAATTAAACGAGATGACCGAAAGGTTATAGTAATTAACCAAAAATATCCCTTATTTGCTTCTCTGAGATATGGAGAGGTTTTTAAAAAAATATTGATCACCGCTTTTATCCTCTCTGAAAAAACGAATACAGCCGATGATCTTTACAAGAAACTTTCAAATGAACTCCCAAAAGAGTTTAAGGATTTGATTTCATGATACATATGGAGGTCCTCAATGTATATTCATAAATTCGGTGTTAAAAATTATCGAAGTCTGAAAGATGTAAGCGTTGGGGGTCTTTCTAATGCCGTTATTTTGTATGGTAATAATGATAGCGGGAAGTCAAATATTTTGTCATTCCTTGAAATAGTGTTTCAGCAAAAATATACTGAACAAATTACGGAAGCACCAGGGGAAAGATTTGTGCTCAGAACGCCAACTGGATTCTGGAATGGTCAAATAGATAACTTTTCGAATAACTTTTATCGCAACAATCAGAAACCAATCACTTTCTCGCTTCTTATTAAAATTGAGCGTTCCGAGTTATTAGACGCCTTATTAAGATTGCAAGATGTCGCAAAGAAGTTTGCAGAAATACTACCTAAAAATCATGATGAGGACGTACTAGTAATTGAAGGTCGCATCGATTCAGCAGGTGAAGATAAAGCTGAAATGACTTTGCTAAATGCTGAGCTTAATCAGAAAAAATTCTACGATGGAACAAAGGCAAGCCCGGAATTTTTGCCGGGTAAAGATTTCAAAGATTTCTCTGACGCTGAAAAAAGGAATATTTTCGATGCTGTAATGAATCTCCTCGATAATGCATTTGTGAGGATTCCAGCTGACAGATTTTTGTCAGTAGAGGAAGAGCAATCAAGAGAAACAAAAGTTGAATTATCTTCTAAAACCCTTAAAAATTGGCTCTTCCAATCATCACATGATCCAAATACAGAACATCTGGTACGAGAGATAGTAAGCCAATTTAACAACAAGCCATTTAATCACGGCATTGTTTCAATGGTTCGTGTTGGTAAGAGTGAAATAGAAGCCTTTGTTGAAGCAAAAGATGGACTGAAGTTACCAATAGGCCGAAGAGGTAGTGGTGTTCAGCAGATACTGACAATTTTGGCTTACCTTGCTAAAGCTAATGCACCATTTGTGGGGATTGAAGAATTGGAAATGAATTTGTCACCGAAAACCCAGAAAGAGACGGTGACCAGCTTATTAGAATTAGTAGACTCAAAATCGAGTGTAGTAAGGCAAATTATTATTACTACACACAGCCCACATATCGGCAAAAGAAATGAAGCCCAAAGAAGGGGCGTTTTGATGGATAAAGGGGAGACCAAAGTCAAGAAGCCACGAGAAGCTGAGGTAACAGACTTCTTCAAGGGTTAAACATAATTGGGAGTGGACAAATTCACTCCCAATTTTATTACTACTCATGAATATAAAAATCCTCCTCCGAGACTTGATCGAATCTGACCTGCCCATCCTCTTCGAACAACAACTCGATCTCGAGGCGACCGCGATAGCGGTGTACTTACAGCCGCGTTATACTGCTTTTATTGGGCGCAGCCGAAAATCCGAAATGATTTTGGACAGTCCATGTAATGTCCATAAACAGTTATGCCGTAGGTCTAACTCATCGTGTCACAGTTCAGTGGAGGCTTTATCAATATGCAGAATGATCAATCTCAAACTCTGGTTGACCTCGAAACGATCTGGAGCGCGCTTGACTCTTTTTATCAACGCTTCTCGCCTCAGGACTGGGCGCGTAAACACGGCAAGGACTGGACCTTTGCCGATATGCCTTTCCATTTGGCGTACTTCAATCAAATGGTCATCAATAACATCAAGAATAACCGCGGGCAACAAGCAAAGCTCACCTTACAGGAATTGAATGACTGGAACGATGCCCACTTTGCTAATCGTCCGACCAGTCAGGCTGGTGCCAAAGGTCTTGCATATCTGCATGAAACGCAAGCGGCGCTCAAACAGTTGGCGGCAGAGCATATACCTGAAACGCCGGTTTTCCTGCCCCTCATTATCGTTGGAGGCTGGCGCTCCCTGACTTTTGCATTGGAATATCTGCTTGATCATACATGGATACATTTCACCGAATCGCACCTGCGCTACACCAATAGCCTGCCGGATTTGCCTGCCGACCTGGTAAATCGCATTCTCAACTTCAATATGGAGATGGCAGGAGGCGCCCTCCGGCCTGATGATCTAGCTGGGGTCAACCTTGCCACAGTCCTGCGTCTGACCGGCGATGGCGGAGGTGCGTGGACATTCACTATGCGGGACGGAAAATGCCAGGTCGAGAAAACCGCCCCACCACACGCGGATGCTGAAATCACCACCGACATTGCCACCTACATGAAAACTTCGACCTACAATATGCAGTCCCCCATCCTTGCACTGCTCATGGGTAAAACCAGGATCAAAGGAATGGCCGGGAGTCAACAATTTCAAAAAATATTCGCTGTAACTCCATCTCGGATTTGGAATTTTGTGGAAGTTGGAAAAACTACACCGGACTGAATACCGCGCGTTTGAAGACATATGACATCCATCCTCCTCCGCGAGGTCACCCAATCCGACCTGCCCATTCTCTTCGAGCAACAACTGAGTAATTCTCTATGAAAATTGAATTTGTAGCAACCGATCAATTAACAGATATACAAAAAGAACGTCTCAAACAATTGCGTACGGCTGTATATCCAACCGCGATGTTAGCGACACTTATCGGCAAGCAGGTTACCTGGATGTCTCCGCAATGGTCTATTTTAGTATGGGATGGTGATGAACTCGTCTCGCGAGTGGGACTCGTCGTGCGCGAGATCATCAGTAACGGAGAGCCAAAGGTCATCGGCGGAATCGGTAGCGTGCTGACCCACCCTGAAAGACAGGATAAGGGTCATGCCACTGAGGCGATGCGTGAGGCAGTCAGGCTGTTCAACGAAGAATTGAAGGTGGCATACGGGCTTTTATTCTGTACTTCACGTCTGATCGAGTTTTACAAACGCTTGCAATGGAAGCCATTTGAAGGACAGGTATTTGTTCAACAGCTGCGTGGCAAAATCGAGTTTTCAGCCAACAATGCCATGGTTCTGGATGTCAAAGAGCAGGCGCCACTAAATGGATCTTTGGATCTCAATGGCTTGCCATGGTAATCCATATGACAAATGAAGTTCTCCTCCGCGATGTAACCGAATCAGATCTCCCCATCTTCTTCGAGGGGCAACTCGACACTGAAGCGACGGCGGCATTCCCTCACCTGGAAATATACTTCACACCATCCACATCCTGAAAATCTGCATCCTGCGTCCATAATGTGGCTTCATGCATGCGCGCGGTCGCCAGCATAACACTATCCGCCATGGGGATTTGCTGTTCAGACGAGATCTTTGCGGCGGAAAGGGCAAGGGTTGAATCCAGGTCAACAACCCTGCCCTGCATCATCACAGCAACGGCTTCCAATGCCGAGCCTTCACCACGCTGTTGCAACATGCGCTTGAATACTTCATACAAACTGATGGATGGCACGATTAACTCTGTAGTGTTCTCAATCGCTTTGGCAAAGAAGGTGGCATTTGCGCCATCTGCAAAATATTCCAGCCAGCCTGAAGAATCAACGACATTCATACGCGATCCTGTTCGCGTTCAACGGTTGTATCGATCCCTTTCGCAAACCCGCGCATTTTCTTCATGGGTTTTACCGGCACAAGTTCAATGCGGCCTGCATAGACGATGACCTGAACTTTTTGACCAATCGTGAGTCCCAATGCCCTGCGAGCGTCGCGCGGAATGACAACCTGAAACTTTGGGGATACAGTCACTGTCTCCATACTAATCTCCTATCGATAATAAAATCGTATTACGGTTTATTATAACACTGAACCACCGGGAGCGTGAAAATTTTTCAACGCAAGGTTATACTCACAATATGCCAGCCTGCATCCTCCTCCGCGACGTCACCGAATCCGACCTGCCCATCCTCTATGAGCAACAACTCGACCCTGAAGCGGCGGCGATGGCGGCATTCCCCTCACGAGATCGTGATGCCTTCATGGCGCATTGGGCAAAGATCATGGCATATGAAAAGAGCATCATTAAAACCATTCTCTACGTTGGTCAGGCAGCAGGGTATGTTTTGAGTTGGGAAATGGAAGGCGAGCGCGAAGTTGGTTATTGGCTGGGAAAAGAGTATTGGGGCAAAGGCATTACTACGCAGGCGCTGGCTGAATACGTGAGCATCGTGAAGACACGTCCGCTGATGGCGCATGTGGCGAGACATAATATCGGTTCACGGCGCGTGCTTGAGAAATGCGGGTTCACGGTCATTGGAGAGGATAAGTACACGAATCCCGCTGAGGTTGAAGTGGAAGAGTTTGTTTTGAGGTTAGCGTAAGGGCGACCCGTCAGGGTCGTCAAAGTATTTTGCTTTCACTAAGCGGGTCGCCCCTACCGTACAAAGGTCAACATGCAAATCATCGAAAGAAAATTTTCAGATGGAACAGATTTACAGGCAATGGCAGAACTTGTCCATAAATTTCCGATAGAGAATATCCATGTTGTGGATCTGCCTTATCGTTTTAGTTCATCGACTTTTGACCATCCAGAAAACATCAGGTTATGGAGTGATGAAAATGGTCAGTTGCTGGCATGGGTGATCCTGCAAGTCCCATTTTGGAAGATTGATTACGCGTATCATCCAGCGGCGGGTCAAAATCTACATGAGCAAATTTTGAATTGGGCAGACGAACATGCCAAAAAGATCGTCAACACACCCGGTGGACATCCCGCCTGGTTTGTCACTGCCCTTGCGAGTCAGGTTGATCGGATCCATGACTTTGAGCAGGCTGGTTTTGCATCGCAGGCGGATGTCGGTGATAATTCGTGGTCACAAGTGTTGATGAAACATTCCATGCAAATCCCCGCTGACATTAACCTGCCGGATGGTTTTCACATCCGCCCGTTGAATGGCGCAGGCGAAGTCGAAGCCTATGTCGAAATCCATCGGGCTGTGTTCGAAAGCAAGAACATGACAATCGAATGGCGACAGCGCACTTTGCAACGCCCGGAATATATTTCTGACATCGATCTCGTTGCTGTTGCTCCGAATGGTCAACTGGCCGCGTTTTGTGTTTGCTGGCTTGCAAAAGATTCAAATGGAGAGGTCAGTGGTCAGATCGAACCTTTAGGCGTCCACGCAGATTTTCGCAAGTTGGGTTTGGGGCGGGGAATTCTTCTGGAAGGCTTAAAGAGGTTAAGCGCAAAAGGCGCACAGCACATTTATGTCCAAACCGATAACTATCGCGACGCGGCTTTCAAACTGTATGAATCAGCCGGCTTCAATGTGATCCACGATATACTCATGTATCGCAAAAATTATGAATGACAATCATCACACACAAGCGGTCAAAGAGCATTGGGAACGTGAAGACTTGAGTGAAGCGATCCTTGCAGCATTACGTGAGTCAGGAAAAAATCTCGATGCACTGACCCTTGATGAACTTGCACCCTTCGATCAATTTCACCGCGGCGGTAAACGCTTCACGCTACGCCTCGCAAATCTCGCCGGGTTGAGACCGAACATGCGCGTGCTCGATGTCGGTGGCGGGCTGGGTGGACCGGCGCGCACACTGGCGCTTGAGCTTGGCTGTCACGTCACCGTGGTTGATCTCACCGAGTCCTACATCCACGCCGGGCGCATGCTCACGTCGCTGATGAAACTGGATGACCGCGTCACGTTTCAAGTTGGTGACGCGCTCGATCTTTCGTTTGATGACAATTCCTTCGACGCGGTCTGGACTCAAAACTCGGGCATGAACATTGCAGACAAGGAAAGACTCTACGCTGGATTCCAGCGCCTCATTCGACCGAAAGGTCTGCTCGTGATTCAAGAACCGATGTCTGGCCCCAATCAACCGCTCATCTTTCCAGCCATGTGGTCACGCGACGGGACGAACAATTTCCTTCGAAAGCCGGAGCAGATGCGGGCTGTGATCGAAGCGGCTGGATTTCGTCTACTTAAGTGGGATGATGTCACCAATGAAAAAGATCCGCCCACGGCAGTGCGCCCAACGCATAGCATCCAGAAACTTGTCATGGGTGAAGAGTTGCTTGCGGAGATCCGGCTCGCAGATCAACGCAACGACGCGGAGCAACGTCTCGTGATGATTCAGGCAGTCTTTGAACGGAGCTAACATGAGCACACTTCGTCAACTCATCGGTCGCTTCAAACTTCAATGGCGCGGAAAAAATCATGTCGTTGGATGGAATATGACTGCTGAAGCGGTGATCGCTTTTTTCTTGCGTCAAAGAAAGACCGTGCTCACCTTTTATGGATATTCCGGCATGGGCTATGAAGATGAAAAAGCCATGCTCGAGATCGCGCGGAAAGTATTGTCTGGATATTCTCCAGAGACCACGCTGGTCAACCTTGGCGTGACCAGCGTTGGTATAGGCGCAGTCTATCCACTGGCAAAATCAATGGGGTTTGAAACGGCGGGGATCGTCACCAGCCTGGCGCTTGATCACCCGGAAGGAATCAGTGAAGCAGTCGATCACGTCTGCTTTGTCGCCGATAAACAATGGGGTGGAATTTTACCCAATTCAGATATGCTCTCCCCCACTTCAAGAGCCATGGTCGAGTGTAGTGATATTTTGGTGGGGATCGGTAGCGGCGGGATCGGTGAGGCTGAAATGCTCGCAGGCAAAGCGCAGGGGAAGCCGATTCATTATTATCCCGCTGACATGAATCACGCACGTGCGATCAGCTACGCAAAAAGAATGGGGTTGCCTCCGCCCGAGTCATTTAGGGGTTCGAATCCTGATGTGTTTAAAAAGTAGGGAAGACGTATAACAAAATCCGTTTTTTCGAGCGAGTCGATTTTGTTTTCTCCCCCACCCTGCCCTCAAGGAGAGGGGCTATGCGCCCACATTTTCATCCCAAAGATAAAACTGAAAACCAATAACAAAATTCCGCCTGTCATCTCAAACGGATAACCAATGGACGCGCCGAAGGAGAGTCCGAATGCTTGAACGACATAAATTACAGGAAGCCAGTGCGGGAGGTTATTTGTTTTCCACATGGCAATTGCAAACAAGGCTGCCCCAAGCGTTAGAGCGAAGGCAGAGGCGATGAGGTAAAAGAACCCAGTGCCGTGACTGAGAGTCAACTCCGCGACTTTGATCACATCCGCATTTCCTTCCAAATAAAGTTTTCCAACCACTGGCATTGCAAAGGCAAAGACTCCCGCAAACGGGAGGAAGAGTCCGTTGCCGAGGAGGCTGAAGACCATGCCCCAGAAAGATAACTTTTGTGTTTCAGGCTTATCGAGATGGATGTAAATCCCAAGAAAGCCGAACAATTGAATGATGAGGCTCAATGGCAGGAAGGTCTCAGCGACCAAATTATTTGATGAGGCAACAGATTGTGCGAAGGCTTGCGCATCAGATGCATCAATAATCAGCGGACCGCGCAGGAGCAGTCCGCTGAGGGTTAAGAGGGCGGAAAGTATGAGAGCGCCTGCGCCCAGCCGAAGTTTTGTAGATTGATTCATTTTGCTTTTTCTAAAAGATAGGTGGTCAAACTTCCGCGTTTGGGCGGCATAGCATAGACAAAGATCAGGTCATGTTCGTCAATTGTAGTTGGCTGCCATTCAGAGAAATCGGCAGAGATGGAAACCAGGCGTGAGCCAGGTTTCATTTGCTTTTCCAAATAAGGTGCCAGTCTCATAACTTCCTTTGAGGTGGCATACACAAAAACGACATCGGCTTGGCTCAAATCGGTTTTGAGATAATTGCCCCATTTAATGTCTATCTTATTTCCAAAACCACTTGCGGCGACACGCAGGTAGATCAACGCGCATTGGACGGGTCCAACTTCGATACCGATGGCTTTGGCGTTGAAGTCACGCGCCGCAATGAGGAGCACGCGTCCATCGCCGGCGCCGAGATCGTAGAGGGTCTCATCGGGTTGCAGGTTCACCAATTTCAAAGCCTTGCGGATGCGTTCCTGTTTTGTAGGGACGGAGGGCAGTCCATAGAACGCGGGGACAAGCATCCACAGCAGGGCAAGCATGAAAAGAAGAATGAAGAATCCCAGGGAAAATAAGATGAACATAAATCACATCCATTGAGGGGCAGTCAGTAGACCTCTTGCGAAAGTCTTCTTGCCACAGAGATCACAGAGAAAATGAGTTTTAAGAGCTTTTTCTCAAGGACCCCTGTGGGCTCTGTGGCTGATTGTACTTACTATGCAGGAGGCCTAAATTGGAATTGACTGTCACCTTATATAATCACACTTCACTATTTTCGGGTCGGCGAAACCAGGCCAGAATACGCGGCAGGATCACAACCTTTTGGGTCAATTCGCCAAGGGCAAGCAGGGCGAATATATTAAACAAGACCGTCATCAAAGCAACAGGCAGAAAACCAAAACGCTGATAGATAAATGTGGCGAGCAACGCACCGATCATGCGTCCGAGAGAATGACCGGTCAGGTTGAAGGATAATAATGTGGCGCGCGCTTCGGGCACGAGTTCGGTCATCAAGGGGATGTGGCTGACCATGATGTATTCAAAGGTAATGTAGAACAGGAACAATCCCGCCAGCGCGCCGATCTCGGTGCGGCCGACGATGGGTAATAATAACGCGGCCAGCGCATTACCTGAGAGTCCCAACATGAGGGCGCGCGGTTTGCCGAGGCGGTCTGTCGTCAAGGCAACGAGTCCTTCGCCGCTGATCTCGGAGAGTCCGATAACTGCAGATGCGCCTGCCAACGCGGCGATCTTCAAGCCGAATGAGTCCTCGAGCCAGACTCCAAAGATCAGGTTGACGAGTTCGTTGCCCGCGCTCGCCCATATAGCAATCGAGATGCCTGCAATAGCAGGGAGATTCGTCAGCACCGCGCGGAAATTTTGACGCGAATCAGTTGCCGGCTGCTGCGAAGCGTGAGGCGCACGCGGGATCATCCATACGATGACTGCGAACATACCCACGCCGAGTCCAGCCAAAAGCGGGAACGGCGCGTTCCATCCATATTTTGAGATGAGATAGCCCATCAGCGGAATCCCGGCGATGAATGACAAACCCCAGGCGGCTTCGGTGATGGCGAGGGCGGTGCCGCGTCTTTCGTAGGGGATGCGGTCACCGAAGTAGGATTGCATGGCAGGGTCAAAAAGATATTTACCGAGCATGGCAAGTAACAACGCCAGCCCAAAAGTAAACAGGCTGGGATATAGGGCTACAGCTAACATGCCCGCGGTAAAGAATACGATTCCCAACAGCATGGCGAATTTGCGGCCGCGCTTATCGGCAACGGGCGCGAAGACAGGGCCGAACATCCCGACAAAATTTCGGGTGGCGACGATTTGCGAGAGTGTGCTTAATTCAACACCCAACCCGCGCGCGAAGACCGATAGAAACGGATAGACCATTCTGTGCATGGTGTTCAGGATGACGCGCAGGAACATGAAGATAACGAGCTGGATACGAAGTCTCATTTTGTTGTTTAACTCAAGTTAATATCTTTGTTCATCAATCCACTTAAAATCATTTTTAACACAAAGCCGCCGGACGCTCAGTGCTGTTTTCTTTTGCGGCTCTGGGTCTTTGTGTTAGATTTTGCGAGACCAGGCAGGATGGCACGCGTTTTATCAATCCCTTTTATTTGGTATTTGTGCAAATACACGCGTCAGGAAATAGGATGAGACCAGCGAAAGAACGATCAGCGCGACAAAAAAGCCGATGATGGTGTAATTGCCCGAGCTAAAGATCGGTGATGGCGGCGGGTGCATGATGTTCTCCGCCGTCGCAAAGATCAGGCGCAGGACAACGATAAATAGTACATTGGCGAGGGAGGTGAGCCAGTCCATATTGACGAGCCATAAGCCAGCCTGCAACAACACACCGGTCACTGCAAAAATCAGGGCGAGTCGAAAGCGCGGCTCAGCGAGGAAGAGCCCGTTCCAATTGGATTGCATCGCCCACAGTGAAAGCGGCAGGTATGTGACCCAAAAGAAGATGCCCGTCCGTCCGAGGGCGGCGGACCAACGCTGAAATGTTTTGCGCGGCGTGATCAAACCGATCAGCCCAGCCAGACCGGCCATCAGCAGGACGAGTTCAGCGGTCAACACCCAGGTGCCGTGCAGGTATACGATCCGCACGTTGGCGCCGAGGGATTGTTCTTCAGGTCCCAATAACGCCAATAGGGCGATGAGTGTTATAGTGATGATGAATAAATTGAGATATGATTTGGACATGGCACGATTTTACCGCATGGCATAGCATTACAGCGACGGCGCTTCGTCTGCGCTACGCTCCGCTCAGCGCGAGGAGAATTATGATTGATAAACCACCTGCCAGCATGGCATTGGATGCAATGGAGATCGAACACCGCATCTTTCTACACGAGAGGCCTGTTACCAGTTTTGAGGAAGCGGCCTCCCACCGCAACCAGCGCCCGGAGCAGATCGTGCGCAGTATTCTCTTTCAGATAAGACCTGAGGAATTCCTGATGGTGTTAATGGCGGGACCCGCTCAAATCGATTGGAAGAGTCTGCGTCAACTTGTGAAACGGTCAAGGATTCGAATGGCAACCGAAGATGAAGTGCTTGAAGTGACAGGCTACAGAGTCGGGACGGTGAGTCCGTTTGGGTTGAAGAATCAGATTCAAGTGTTGATCGATGCGAGCGTCCTGAAGGAAGAGGAAATCTCTGTCGGGTCAGGAATCCGCAATATGGCGATCATCATGAAAAGTTCCGACCTTCGGAAAGCGCTAACAGAAAGCGAGATCGTGTCGCTGGCAGAAAATGGTACATAAGTATCGGAAACGTCACTTCCGGTTAAAAGATGGGTTATAAATAGCAATCTGAGAGAGAGAAGGTTATTTTATGAATTTACATGATCTATTAAGGGTAGCCAGTCGTACATTTGCAATCGGGATCGAGCGCCTGCCGGGGGTTTTGTGTGAGGCAACCACGGTCGCTTATCTGTTATTAAGGGTTTCTGATTATCTTGAAGATAACGAGGACATGGATAGTGACGAAAAGATCGGTTTGCTGAATATATGGGTCAATGTTTTGAGGGAGGAAGCCCGCATCGAAGAATTGACCGATACCCTCAACATCACAGACACCAGCAATCCCGATGCGATCGTGGCACAACATGCCAGGGATATCTTGTTGCATCTGCGCTCCCTGCCGGCACCGGTCCAGGAAATCATCGCGCATCATGTGATCAAAAGTACACAGGGCATGGCACGTTGGACAAAAAAGGGTCCCAAAGTGGACGATGAAAAAGACCTGGATGATTATATGTTCGAGGTGGCGGGGCGCGTGGGCTATCTGGTCACACAATTATTCGCATGGTATTCCATAAATATTCGCCGCAAGGAAAAAGAGATCATGCCGCTGGCGCGCGAGTTTGGGCTGGGGTTGCAAACCGTCAATGTGATCCGCGGCCTGCGCGAAGATTTTGAGCGCGGTTGGATCTACGTGCCGAAAAATTTTCTGGTACGCATCGGCATCTCACAGGAACAACTCTTTGATCCCGAACATCGTCAGCAAGCCCTGGAAGTTCTGGATATGATGACCGATAAGGCGGAACGTCATCTCAAACAGGCCTTGCAATATGTGAAGGCGTTGCCATGGTGGCAGCATGGGATTCGGCTGGGCTGTATCTTCCCGCTGATGTTCGCCATCCGCACGCTGGCGATCAGCCGTCGCAATGCCATGGTGTTCGAGAGCGAAGCCAAAATGACGCGCGCTGAAGTGAAACAGATCGTTATGCAGGCAACCCTGTGGGGGTGGTCAAATTCGTGGCTGGATAGTTACTATGAGAAATTGAATGTTGTCTCTGAAAAAATAGCCGAAACTACACCCATCAAATCTTCTTGACATAATTCTGCCGCTGAATTATTATTGCGGTCTATAAAGTCTATTGGAACGCTAGGAGTTACAGACAAGGTATGAGGCTTTCCAAACGCGGCGAGTATGGCCTGCGGGCCATGATCGCATTGGCTGAACCCGCTGAAAAAAACACGGCCCCACAGATGATGCAGATCAAAGAGATCTCCCAACGCGAGCAGATCTCCACCAAGTTCCTTGAGCAGATCCTGCTTACGCTCAAGAACGCCGGGATGCTGCACAGTAAGATGGGGGTCGGCGGCGGGTATTACCTGGCCAGGTCTGCCAAAGAGATCACCCTCGGTCAAATCTTCCGTGTGTTGGATGGTCCCGTGGCGCCCATCAGATGCGTGAGCCAGACGGCTTACGAACCCTGCGGCTGCCCGGACGAAGAGACCTGCGGCCTGCGCCTTGCGATGGGCGATGTCCGCAATGCCATCGCCGATATTCTGGATCACACCAGCCTGGCTGATGTGACCAAACGTCAGAGTGCGGTCCGCAAAAAGCTCGGCAGATAAGTACATAAACTGCGTGCGGGAAACGCATTTTTATTTAATTCAAAAGTATACTTGTACTATAGACTTTATAGAATACAAAACCATCGGAGCACGGAATTTCGAATCACCCATCTATTTTATTCAGGAGAATTTCAAATGGATATTTCAATTCTGGTTTACGTGCTGGTGGGCTTCATTGCTCAAATGATCGATGGCGCGTTGGGTATGGCATATGGCGTCAGTTCGAACACCTTTCTGCTCAGCATTGGCATTCCGCCGGCGGCCGCCAGTGCCAGCGTGCATATGGCGGAAGTAGTGACAACCGGCATCTCAGGTTTTTCACACTGGAAGCTTGATAACGTGGATTGGAAACTCGTCAAGCGTTTGCTCTTTCCTGGCGTGGTCGGCGGTGTGGCAGGCGCCTATCTGCTCACAGCCATTGACGGAAATGTCATCAAGCCATGGATTGCAGGCTATCTGCTCATCATGGGCGGCGTGATCATCTACAAAGCATTCACAACTGTCCCGCGCACTATACCGGATGAATATCACGGACCAAGCATCGGCTGGCTCGGGTTGTTCGGTGGATTCTGCGATGCGATCGGTGGCGGCGGCTGGGGTCCGGTGGTCACATCCACCCTGGTGGCACGCGGCAAATATCCGCGCATGACGATCGGCTCGGTCAATTTTTCAGAGTTCTTCATTACCTTCGCAGAATCTGTGACTTTTGTGCTGGCACTGAGTTTCTCGCAATATTGGCAGATCATTTTGGGATTACTGATTGGCGGCGGCATCGCCGCTCCCCTTGCGGCACGTATGACGAAAAAACTACCCCTCAAGACATTGATGATCATGGTCGGCATACTGATCATCATTATGAGCATCCGCACGATCTATTTGATGGTGATTTAATAGGCAGGTGATTCCCGACCCATTGAAGTTTTGAGGGTTATAATCCGTAATTATGAAACGTTTCGGCTTTTTGTTGATCTTTCTCAGTGCCATGCTGTACAGTTTATATCCTGTACGCGCACAATCCAACGGACCCCTCGCCATCGTGATGACCGCCGAAGGTCCGATCATGCCGCCGATGCTGGAATATATAAAACGCGGGATCGAAGCGGCAGAACGGGAAAACGCTGAAGTCCTCATCATCCAACTCAACACACCCGGCGGCAGCATTTCTGCGATGCTCGACATCATCACAGAAATACGCGCCAGCGACACGCCCGTGGTCGTTTACGTTTCCCCGAGGAATGCATTTGCCGGGAGCGCCGGCGCACCGATCACCTTCGCGGCGCATGCTTCCGCCATGGCGCCTGAAACCTTTATTGGCGCGGCAACACCGATCGACGAATCAGGTGAAAACCTGAATTCAGATGCAAAAGCCAAAGCCAGCAATGCCGTCAAGGCCGCCATCCGCCCCTATTTGGAGGCGCGCGGCGCGGATGCCTTGAAACTTGGTGAGGCAACCGTTGATGAAGCCGTCGCCGCAACCGCAGACGAAGCGCTCAAAGTCAACCTCGTTGATTTTGTGGTTGATAATGTTGATGACCTGCTCGAAGCGCTCGATGGTTTCACGGTTCAAATGAATGACGGTCCGCGCACGCTCAATACAGCCAACGCCCGCACGACACCACTTGAGATGAGCTTCATCGAACAACTCCTGCTATTCCTCACCGACCCAAATATCGTCTTTACTTTGTTATCCATGGGAACGTTTGCCATCCTGATCGAGATCTCAAGCCCCGGCGGCTGGGTGGCTGGATTTTTCGGTGTGGTTTGTGTCCTGATCGCCATTTATGGTTTCGGCGTGTTATCCGTGAATTGGTTTGGGCTTTTGTTCCTCGTCACCGCATTCGTGCTTTTCATTCTCGATATCAAAGCGCCAACTCATGGCGCGCTCACTGCGGCAGGCGTCACGTCATTCATTGTCGGCGCGCTGGTGCTTTTCAACTCTGCGGGCACACCCCAATTCCAACGCGTATCTGTTCCACTGGTTATCGGGATGGGCATCTTCCTCGGCTTGTTATTCTTTGGCATTCTCATGTTTGCATTACGCGCCCTGAATGTGCCGATCAGCATGGGCGCAGAATCCTATATCGGGAAAACCGGAACAGCCAAAATGTGGCATGAAGCGGGTGGTCAAGTCCAGTTGGAGTCAGAGCTTTGGAGCGCAGAGTCCACCCACGAATCCGAAAAGATCAGTAAGGGCGACAAAGTGGAAGTCGTCGAAGTCAAAGGTTTACGATTGCGAGTTAAGAAAAAATAAAATCATCCGATTCATTTGGATAGAAAGCCGATTCCTACCACACCTATGCCTGCCACACCTACGAGAGACCGAGTCTCCCCTGAAATAAATCACCGCCCCTTGCGCCGCCCCGAGTGGATCAAGGTGCGTGCGCCCTCAGGCGAAACCTACGAACAAGTTTTGTCGTTGATGCGCTCGAAAGAATTGCACACCGTGTGCGAAGAAGCGATGTGCCCGAACCTCGGCGAATGCTGGGGCAGCGGCACCGCCACCTTCCTGATGCTCGGTGACGTTTGCACACGCACCTGCGCCTTTTGCGATATCAAACACGGCAAGCCGGTACTGCTCGATTGGGGCGAAGCCGAACGCGTGGCGCAAGCCGTGAAATCAATGAACTTGAAACATGCGGTCATTACCTCCGTGAACCGCGATGAACGCCGCGATGGCGGAGCGCCGATCTTTGCGATGGTCATTCGGAGAATCCGTGAAGTGCTGCCCGGTTGTTCCATCGAAGTGTTGATCCCCGATTTCAAAGGCTCGCTCGAAGCGCTGAAGATCGTGATGGAAGCGCGCCCTGAAATCTTGAATCACAATGTGGAGACCGTGCCGCGCTTGTTCAAGACCGTCCAACCGCAGGATAACTACGAATGGGCGGCAGCGACTCTTTCAAATGCCAAAAAACTTGACCCCGAAGTGCTGACCAAATCAGGCATCATGCTTGGACTCGGCGAAACCATGGACGAGGTCAAAGCCGTGATGCGTGACCAACGCTCATGGGGCGTGGATATTCTGACCATCGGTCAATATCTGCAACCGAGCAAGAAGCACATGCCCATGGATCGTTATTACACGATGGAAGAATTCGCCGAACTGCGCGACTACGGCAAAGAGATCGGCTTCAAATGGGTGGAGTCGAACCCGCTGGTGAGATCGTCATATCACGCCGCGGACCAAGTCCGTGCGCTGAGTGTGGTGCATCGCAAGTTGTATGGGGAACAGTTGTCGGTGATAAGTAAATAGTAATCAGTAACTCCCGCTTGGTCGAAAGGTCGGCGGGAGTTTTTTGTTCTCATTGCTACATATTTCCTGTGGGCATATAATCTGTATAAATCATAGTTAGCCGGAAATAACGTCAAGGAAACCCAAGGAAGCCAATTGCGCCATGGAAAGCAAGTCGATGAATCGAAATCTCAGCGCCGCGAAGGCGGCCAAGCAGGACGAGTTCTACACCCAGTATGTCGACATCCAGAAGGAGGTCGAGGCCTACCTCGAGTTCGACCCCGACACCTTCCGCGGCAAGATCGTCTATTGCAACTGCGACGACCCCTTCGAGAGCAATTTCTTCAAGTACTTCGCCGCCAACTTCAACAAGCTCGGCCTCAAGAAGCTCATCACCACCAGCTACGACGGTTCCCCCATCGCCGGCGCACAACTCACGTTCGGTGAATACCTTGAGGGCAATGAGAAGCGCCAAAAGCCGAAGGCGGTCGCCGTCGAGATCGAGGAAGTGAAGGATGTCAACGGAGACGGCGCGACCGGCATCGAAGACGTCAAACTCTTCCTGGAGCAAAACCCACACACCCGCACGCCCCTCGCGGAAGGTGGCGATTTCCGCAGCTTAGAATGCATCGAGATTTTGAAAGAAGCGGACATCGTCGTCACCAACCCGCCATTTTCCCTCTTCAAAGAGTATGTAGCTCAGCTCGTAAAGCACGGGAAGAAGTTTCTGATCATCGGTAACTTGCAGGCGATAACTTACTTAGAGACCTTCCCGCTGATCATGGGAAACAAGTTGTGGCTGGGCGTCACGATCCATAGCGGCGACCGAGAGTTTCGTGTACCGGACCACTATCCGCTGAACGCGGCCGGTTGGCGCGTCGACGAAAATGGCGTCAAGTACATCCGCGTCAAGGGCGTCCGTTGGTACACAAACCTGGACCATGGGCGCCGTCATCAGGAACTGCCGCTCATGACCATGGAGGACAACCTGCGGTTCAGCAAACACAAGGAGATCAAGGGGAAGGCGACTTATAACCGGTACGAAAACTACGATGCGATAGAAGTCCCCTTTACCGACGCAATCCCCAGCGATTACGACGGCGTCATGGGTGTACCCATCACTTTCCTTGATAAGTACAGCCCCGACCAGTTCGAGATTGTCGGAACCCTCGACTCCAGTGACCCAGACAACCCATATAGGACTCGGTGGTACTCGGCTCAGGACCAGAAAGATGCCTTCTTCCGTCGGTTCGGCAAGCCCGGAAGTTTCCCGCTCAACATGTCTGGCGTCATCAACGACGTCAAGGTCTACAAGCGAATCCTGATTCGCCACCGCCGCGAGAACTTCAGGGCGGCACGAAGGACGAAAAAATGAATACTACGCTGAAAACCGACATCACCGTCGCCGACATCTGCAACGGGTTTGTATATAACCAATTGGAGGGCAAGGGGCTGTTCGGGCTGGGCGGAAAGCTCACTATTCAGCCGGAGTACCAGCGCAACTACCTCTATGCGGATGGCGGCGGCAAGAAAGAGGCGGCGGTCATCGAATCGCTGCTCAAGGGGTATCCGCTGGGACTGATCTATTTCAACAAAGTCGCGAAGGACAAGTTCGAGGTGCTGGACGGCCAGCAACGGATCACCAGTATCGGTCGGTTCGTTACGGGGAAGTTTGCGATCATGGATAGCGGAAATCCGAAGTATTTCGACAGCCTGCCTGCTGACCAACGAACCATTATTCAAAAATCGAAGCTTCTAATTTACGAATGCGAAGGGCTCGAAAAGGAGATCAAAGACTGGTTTGAGACCATCAACATCGCAGGTGTGGAACTCAAACCGCAGGAGCGCTTGAACGCCATCTTCTCCGGGCCGTTCGTGACGCTTGCCAAGGCTGAGTTCAGCAATAGCCAGAACGCGAACATTCAGAAGTGGAGCGCTTACGTCAAGGGCAGCGTCAATCGGCAGGAATTTCTGGAATGCGCCCTGGATTGGGTCAGCAAAGGCAACGTTGATGATTATATGAGTCGTCATCGCCATGATAAAAATATTAAAGAGTTGAAAGCCTACTTCAACAGTGTGATTGATTGGGTTTCAACTGTATTTGTAGATGTAGAAGGCGAAATGCGTGGATTGGAATGGGGAAGATTGTACGAAAAGTATCACAATACATCTTATGATCCGACCAAGGTTTCAAAAGAAGTACAAAAACTTTACGGCGACCCGTTTGTCAAAAACCGTAAGGGTATTTTCGAGTACATTCTTGGCGGTTCGGTTGATACAAAATTATTAGATGTGCGCGTCTTTGATGAAGTGATAAAGAAAAGCGTTTACTCAACGCAAACCGCCAAAGCTGAAAAGAAGGGCGAATCAAACTGTCCGCTTTGCGTGGTTGGGCATGACGCCAACAAGAGTAAAATCTGGAAATTGACCGAAATGGACGCCGACCATGTAGCCGCATGGAGCAAAGGCGGCTCAACAGATATTAAGAACTGTCAAATGTTATGCAAGACACACAATCGGGCAAAAGGAAATCGTTAAAGGCAAAAAGCGGGCAGGAAACAAATGCAGAGAAGTAGAGACTTGAGAATTGAAACTCCCGCTTGACTCGAAAGGTCGGCGGGAGTTTTTATTCCGCACGTTTTCGTGCCTGCTCCAGAGTATCGCTTCCAAGCCATCGGTGTTTATTGTACAAATGGGATTCATTTCGTAATTGCGGAAGAAAAAGGATTGGCATGCAAACTTCCACCACTCGTTTGGAAAAACCGTTATACCTTTGGCTCGCCCGCATGATTACTTTGGGAATCATTCTGGCTTGCATTGGAATTTCTGCTTCCAGATTACCCGAAATCCTGGACAAGCAAAAGCATGAGGGAATCGTCTGGGATATCTATTTTGAGGTAAATCCAAATGGGGAAGCGATTATCGGATATGTCTCGCCCACAGCGGAGCAAAAAGGAGTCGCCATCGGGGATAAGATCTTGAATTACCAGGATCTGCCTCCAGGCAGGATTGGCACTCCCGTGACATTCCACATTCAAAGAGGCAGTGCGCCGGCACGCGACATCACCTTCCTACCCGGACCAGCAAGTACGGTTGTTTTCGGCGGAATCCAATTAGGACTGCCATTTGATGCCAGTGTAACCCTGGCCTTCCTCTTGATCTTAATCCCTCTGGTCGTTGGTGCTGTGAGTTCGCTGCTTCTCTACTCGCTGCGATCCAATGACTGGATGGCACTCCTTACTGCAATCGTGTTGGCTACTTTCACCACAGGCAATTTTGGTGATTTTCCGTTCACCAACCCAGTCATCATCATCTTTACCAACTTGATGTTCCTTCTCGTGTTTTTTTGGTTTCTTGTATTTCCTAATGGAAAGCTAATGCCTCGCTGGTCATGGGTCATTATGATCTTAATCCTGGTGAACTACATTTTTCAGAGTGCACTCGACCTCAAATTACTTACCTGGAATGAGCGTGTGGCTGCAACCCAAAACATCATGATGCTATTATCTTATATCGCTGGACTGGCTATCCTTGCGATCCAGTATTTCCGGTATCGCTATATATTCTCAGCGGTTGAACGCCAGCAAAGCAAATGGGTCATCACAGCCCTCATTACCGGGCTCCTGCCACTTATGTTTGCAGGCTTTATTTATTCAACCTATTATGATGCTCATCAATATGAGGCAGCCGCCATTGCTTACTTTTTCAACTTTTGTGTGGGTACCGTTTTCTCTGTTTCGCTGACACTCGGAATATTTTTTTCCATTTTCCGCTATCGGCTGTGGGACATTGACTTCATCATCAACCGCTCGCTGGTCTATGGCGCACTGACCGTTTTGCTGGCATTGGTTTTCGGCGGCAGTCTGTTCATCATCTCCCGCATTGTCGAAGGACAAAACTTTGTCCTTGCCTTCGGTATCACGGCTTTGATCGCCGGAACATCATTCAATCCCACCCGCCGTCGCATCCAGCGTTTTGTCGATCAACGCTTTTACAACATCAACATTGATTATCAGAAGACGCCTCTGGATATTCCGTCCGGCAGCGCGACTCAAGTCTTGCGTACCACCCAATTCGGGGTTTATCAGAATCTCGAACTGATTGGGCGTGGCGGTATGGCGGAAGTTTATAAATCCACGCATCCCCAACTTAATCAACCGGTCGCCATCAAGATTTTGCCCGCACAACTCGCCGAAGAAGCCGAGTTCCGTCAACGCTTCACGCGCGAGGCACAGGTCGTTTCGAAACTCGATCACCCCAACATTGTCCGCGTGTTCGATTCGGGTGAGCAGGATGGCAAATATTACATGGTGATGGAATATCTCACGGGCCAGGACCTCGACAAATTCATCCGCACGAATGGACGACTCGCTCTTTCACAAGCCCTGGCATTGATTCAACAAATCGCCGCCGCTTTGGATTACGCTCATTCCCAGGGTTTTATCCACCGCGATATCAAGCCCTCGAATGTTCTGTTGGATACCTCTCAAAATCACACTCGCGCCATACTCACAGATTTCGGCATTGCCAAAATTCTCAATTCAAAAACCGCCATGACGCGTACCGGCAGTGTGATGGGAACCTTTGACTACATCGAGCCAGAACAAATTCAAGAATCATCCATATTGGACGGACGAGCAGATATTTATGCCTTGGGCGTGATGGTCTACCAAATGCTGACAGGTGAATTACCGTTCAAACACAACAACCCTGGCGCGCTTCTCATTGCGCACCTGACTCAGCCGCCACCTGATTCATGTAAGCTATTGCCTGATCTACCCGAACAGATCTGTGGTGCCATTCAAAAGGCAATGGCAAAGAAACCAGAAGAGCGGTTTGCCACCGCATCCGAGTTTGCTGTCGCATTGAGTGTGGTGTAGTAGAAGTTGTACGAAGAGTCATCTCTACTAATGAAGTAAAATCAAACAGTGCGAAAATCATCAATTGGAACCATCCTCGTCACCCTGCTGGGTACCCCTGGCCCTGGCAATCATCACCTTGCTGCTCTTTCAGGGTTTGTGGTTGAAGAAGGTCCAACAGATGTTAAATTCCAGTCAATCTTCCGGGTTGCCTGTTTCCTCTACGATGCCAGTTTCCAATTTCTCCTTTCCCACAGCCCTGCTCCGGTTTCACAAGGGACCGAGTCAATCGTTGGGAACGTGGGTATCACGGTCATACGGGTTGTAAACCCGGCTGATAACTATGTCGGCAAGGCAGCTAAATATACGGTACTTGATGCAGGGGATCAATATTTGCTGGTGGACGTAAAAGTACGTTGTGTCTCTGCTGATGAGAGTTGCCGTCTGTCTGAATTTGATTTTGGCGTTGAGAGCAACGCCGGGCGAGACTACCCTGCCGAACTCTCCGGCAATTTCTCTGACGATATCAAGGGCATGTTTGAGGGAGGTGAAATTGAGCCTGGAAAAAGCATGAGCGGCTCGATCATCTTTGTCATCAAAAGAGGCGAGAGCGGCTTGATAATGGTCTATCCGCGTTTATTTGGTTTTGGAGGATCGGCAAAACTCATTCTTAGTAGATGAGTAGTCATCGGTAACTCCCGCCCCCTTCGGGTCGAAAGGTCGGAGGGAGTTTTTTGGTTGTCGACTGGCGAAGCCGTGTCGAGACACTGGCTTCAAGTTTTCTGTTGGGAACAGAAAGAGTCCGTATGATAAAAGTCTGCATCGAAGTTGATGCGGGTTCCCTGGAGAAGAATCTGTATCATGAAAAAACTTTGGAATATAGGGAGACGCGTCCGGTCTCGCGACCGTATCCCTATCCGTATGGATTTATCCTCGGAACGACTGCAGAAGAAGGGGACAATGTGGATTGCTACCTCATTACGCGTGACAGCTTGAAGCCTGGCACGATCGTGGAATGCGAGCCCATCGGTCTGTTGGAACAGCACGAAGACGGGGAGATAGACCATAAGATATTAGCGGCGCTTCCCGGTCAGGATATCGAGGCAGGCGAAGAACTGTTGAAGGAACTGCGGGACTTCATCCAGGCTGTGTTTGCTCAGTATCCAGACATGGTCGTTCGTGTTGGACGCATCCTGCCGCGCGAAGCCGCGCTGAATCACATTCAAGCATGTCGCGACGGATAAGTCTTTGGTTATATCTTTGGAGCTCTCATGAACAGCGACCAGAATCAGATGCCTCAAGAAAAGAAACTGTACGATGATTCCCATACAATTATTTTCAGGATCATCAACCGCCATTTCTATAACTCAATTGGCGAAGAGGGATTCGAGATCATCGCCGCAACGAGCGAGGAGGCATTCCTCAGTTATCTCAATTCGACCGAGATAATTTTAAGCGGAATAAAAGACGGGAATGTTGGTTATGTGATGGGAATCATGCAGAAGGCATGAGTGTGGTGTATCGGAAGTTGTATGGGGAATCAATTTCCAGTGAGCTGTACATAGAAAGCAGGATCCATGTTGACACAAGAGTTTGCGCTGTATATCGTTGCAGGGTTCATTGCCCAGATTATTGATGGGGCTCTTGGAATGGCTTATGGAGTGACAGCCTCTTCGATTCTTATTGCCCTGGGTGTGCCGCCAGCCGCCACCAGCGCCACAGTGCATGCCGCAGAGTGTTTTACCACCGGCGCTTCCGCTCTCTCTCACCGTGCTTTTGGAAACGTGGATGGCTTTCTTTTCCGCAGGCTCCTGATACCGGGGATAGCGGGAGCCATTCTGGGGGCATATATTCTATCGAATTTTCCCGGAGATGAACTCAGACCCTACATTTCGGGTTACTTGATTCTAATTGGAGCGATTATTGTGTATAAGGCGTTCCGCGAGTTCCCGCCGCGCGAGGTAACCAGTCATTTGATACCGCTGGGATTCGTCGGCGCCTTTATCGATGCGATCGGCGGCGGCGGCTGGGGACCCATCGTGGCGTCAAACCTGATCGTAAGAGGCAACGATATCCGAAAAACTGTCGGGAGTGTGAACGCCGTCGAGTTCTTTGTTACCTTATCAGCTTCTGCCACCTTCCTCATCACACTTGGCATGACGAATTGGCAGATCATCCTGGGTTTAGCCATTGGAGGGGTATTTGCAGCTCCTCTGGGCGCCTGGGCATCCAAATATATACCCGTCAAACCCTTCATGATCTTCGTTGGAGTTTTGATCGTATTGATCAGCATTCGCACACTGTGGATTTATTACAGATAAATATATAGAGACTGCAGAAGGCTCAGTCTCTGAAATATTCTCTACACGAGATTTTTATGCGTTGCTTATGATGTGTTCAGGATAGGGTTATTACCTTTGTAAAGAACAGTTCTATATAAATCAAGTTTCGGCAATCGTGCTATACTTTTGGCGGAAATTGTTATCCAGGATCCGAGTTGGTTCCAACTAATTCTTATATAGCATTCCAAAAACATTCATTCCACAAAACGAAAAGGGTACATCTTATGACAAATATTCTTTGCATCGGGGCAGGCTATGTGGGCGGTTCGACCATGCCGATCGTCGCCAGTCACTGCCCACAACACCGCTTCGTCATCGTTGATATCAACGAGGCGCGCATCGCGGCCTGGCAATCGGACAAGCTCCCGATTTATGAACCGGGCCTGGATGAGATCGTCCGCAAGACGCTCGGCAAGAACCTGTTCTTCTCCACCGAAGTGGACAAGCACATTGCCGAGGCGGATATCATCTTTGTGAGCGTGAACACTCCCACGAAGACCTTCGGTCAGGGCGCGGGGAAAGCCGCGGATCTGCAATATTGGGAAAAAACCGCGCGTCAGATTTTGGAAAATTCCACATCTTCTAAGATCGTGGTGGAAAAAAGCACACTGCCCGTCCGCACCGCGGAGGCGATGGAACGCATCCTTAACTCCAACGGTAACGGCCTCCATTTCGACGTGTTATCCAACCCTGAATTCTTAGCGGAGGGCACGGCTGTCCGCGATATGGAGAATCCGGACCGGGTGTTGATCGGAGGCCGGGGTACAGCATCAGGCCAAAAGGCGGTTGAAGCGTTGGTGGAGCTCTATGCCAATTGGGTCCCGCGCGAACGCATCATCACCGCGAATCTGTGGTCGAGTGAATTATCCAAACTGGTTGCAAATGCTTTTCTCGCCCAGCGGATTTCATCCATCAATGCCATCTCGGCGCTCTGTGAAAAGACCGAGGCGGATGTGAGCGAAGTGGCACACGCCATTGGGCTCGATAATCGCATTGGCAAATATTTCCTGCGCGCAAGCGTGGGCTTCGGCGGCTCGTGTTTCAAAAAGGATATTTTGAACCTGGTGTATTTGTGCGAACATTATGGCCTGCCTGAAGTTGCGGCGTATTGGGAGCAGGTGGTTAAGATGAACGAGTTTCAGGAAATTCGCTTTGCCAGGAACATGGTTGGGTCCATGTTCAATACGGTCGCAGGCAAGCGGATCGCGTTATTCGGCGCGGCGTTCAAAGCCAATACAAACGACACGCGCGAATCCCCGGCTCTGGAAGTATGTCGGGCGTTGCTGGAGGAGCGCGCCGAGGTCGTCATCACCGATCCGCATGCCATCGAAAATGCGCGCCATGATCTCGGTGAGCTGGCGAAGCGCGTCACTTTTGAACCTGATCCTTATGTTGCCGCTGATGGCGCACATGCCATTGCCGTCCTCACCGAATGGTCGCAATATACGGAATTGGATTATGAGAAGATCCACGCTTCAATGGTGAAACCAGCCTTCATTTTTGATGGACGGAATCTCCTGGAGCATAAGAAACTTTATGAGCTTGGTTTCAACGTTTATCCAATTGGCAGACCGGCATTGACGCATTTGCGTTCGGAATCATAAGTGGATGGTGATTAGTGACTGGTAATCAGTAATTAGTGACTCCCGCTGCCTTCGAGTCGAAAGGTCGGCGGGAGTTTTTTGTTGGACATCATTGTCATATATTTTCTGCGGGCATATAATCTGTAGATAAGTAATTATACAGCCAGCGGCTGTATAAATTCATAGTTAGGTGGCTGAAACAGAAACAAAGACAAACCATTTCAAGGAAAGTGAACGAATGACTTCGCAACGTATTGGAAAATATGCGTGTTTAGAAACTGAGCGCAGGTATTTGTTGAAAAACACTCCAGATGATTTACTTGAGAATACAAACGGTTGGCTGATTACCGATCGTTATTTTCCCAATACACGGCTACGCCTGCGGCATATGAAGTCGATTTCGGGGAATGAGCTCATTTACAAACTAACCCAAAAGTATCGCTCTGAAACCCAGAACGCATACGAAACCACGATTACGAATTTATACCTGACAGAAGAAGAATATAATCACTTTGAATCCTTAGGAGGAAAGATTATCAAGAAAAAGCGTTACCCATACAGTGTGCAAAACCATAATTTTAGCATTGATGTTTTTGAAGGTCGCCATCAAGGCTTGATACTGGCAGAAATGGAATTCGAGGGACAAACAGAATTGGGTGAGTTTGCTTTACCTTTGTTTGCACTTAAAGAGGTAACTGATGATCCCTTTTTCACTGGAGGCAATTTAGTTACTATGACGGAGGAAGAGTTTAGGCAAGGATTGTCGCAATGTCTTCGCAGCCAGCAAAGTGTCTAACCAAACGCCACCTAACACAGCGTCCTCAGAACGGAGGTCAAAAATGGGCGAAAAATGCACTTTTTACAAGAGAAATGTATTCATCAGAAAAGGGTTGAACAATAGAGTAGTATATAGGTATGAAAGCAAAACGGGTCTACTTTCCACCAACGACCGCGCCACAGCGGAAACTGCTCTTTGAAACCTGGGAGGAA
>Ga0180069_1000054_pt1 | contig 24912 bp, 16 predicted proteins | sample EasRivERM_16_10D_2_FD_121793 | JGI IMG/M metagenome (GOLD analysis project Ga0180069, IMG submission 121793) | Soil microbial communities from meander-bound floodplain in the East River, Colorado, USA - East River metaG ERMLT231B'_16_10D | ecosystem: Environmental > Terrestrial > Soil >...
CCGGATTGGTGGAACCACAGAGGTAATATTTGAATTTGAGAGAGAAGAAACCCTGCCTGCCGATAATAAACTGTAACATGTCCTATCCAGACACAAAACCGCAGTTACCAGTTGATCCACAAAGTGTGACTTAAGGAGTCAGCCATGAAAAACAAATTTTTACCTCTCGTTACCCTTGTATCTATGCTTGTGCTCATTGCATGTGGTGGAACACAGCCGAAAGATCTTGGAAAATTGAGGCTGGCTTACGACTTTTGGCCCGGTTACTATCCAGCCTTAATCGCCATCGAAAAAGGCTATTTCGCTGAAGAAGGCTTGCAAGTCGAAGCCATAAAACCTGAGAACACCGACACCCTCATGTCCGATTTCATCGGTGGCAAGTATGACCTGATGGCAGTTTCACTGGGAGATGTGGTCAATCTCACTCAACTTACCGGTGACGTAGCCGTTATATTCGCTTCCGACGAATCCGCTGGTGGAGATGCGATGGTTGCTTCATCCGAAATCCAATCCATTTCAGATTTGAAGGGCAAGCAGATTGGTGTAAATCAGGGCAGTTTTGCTGAATTATTTATCGTTACACTGCTTGAAGAAAATGGCATGACCTCGGCAGATGTTACTTTTATAGATATGGATGCTGCTGACGCGCCCGCTGCGCTTCGCAATGGTGAAGTCCAAGCTGCACATACCTGGGAGCCATATGTTACAGAAGCCAAAAACGATGGAGGCCATGTGCTATTCTCAAGTGCAGATACCCCCGGTCTGATCCCCGATATCATTGCAGTCCGCGGTGCTGTATTACAGAGCAACCCGGAAGCAGTTGCCGCTTTCGTACGCGGCTGGTTTAAAGCAGTGGATTTTTGGAAAGCCAATCCTGAAGAAGGCAATGTCGCCGCCGCAACGCAATTGGGCGATGACCCTGCCACCATCTCTCTGGAAGGCATCAAACTTAACAGCCTGAGCGACAATCAGACATTGTTTACACAAGGCGACACAACCGCATCCATTTACCATACCGCGCAACTGTATGTTGATTTCTTCGTGCGCATTGGGTCGCTGTCTCAAAAACCAGACCTAAACAAATTGTTAAATCCGTCATTCCTAAAATAAAAGGACAGCCGTATTATGAATTCGCCTGACCAGCAAGGAACACAAAATACATCCACAATCTCAAATAACCTGTGGACGCGCCTGTCGCTTCAAACCAAAACGCTTTATATCCTTCTGACAGTTGCGCTTATTCCTGTTATTGGTCAGGCAATTTACAATACCTATCAAACGCAAAAAGCACTTACCAACGCGGCCGAGATATCCTTGAAAGCCAACGCCGCACAGACAGCCGCCAGCCTGGATGCGTTCATCAAATCAACGCTCGATAGTGTTCGAGTAGAGGCACAGTCCGTCGATTTGGTTGCTTATCTTACCCTGTCGCCGAACCAGCGGTCTGGCAGTGAAGAAGAGACCCAGACGCTTACTTTCCTTCGCAACCTGGACCGTAAAGACCCGATCAACATTTTAGGCTACGCAATCATAGACAGCCAGGGTAAAAACGTTCTGGACGTCGTTAGCTCGAACATCGGAACATCTGAAGCAAACACCAAATATTACCTAAATGTGCTCGAATCTGAACTGCCGTATTCTTCAGGGGTGGTATATCAGGGCGATAGCGAACGAGTGCTTTATTTCGCCAGTCCAATTCGAAATGCTGCAGGGCAAATTATTGGCATCATACGCGCTGAATATAGCGCGGGAATCCTTCAACAATTTGCCAATACCAACGCGCTAGCCGCCGGCGCAAGCACCACGGTGATACTCTTGGACGATTACCACATCCGCCTCGCAGAAACATCGGACATCGAATTAATCCAAAAATCCATCGTGCCGCTAAACGATGAAGTGTTTTCAACCGCAGTTTCCGAAGGACGACTACTGAGCAACATCCCTGCCACCGATCAAGCCACCAACAATCAGGATTTCGAAATTGCACTTAATAACGCGGGTAGTGATTCATTCTTTGAAGCAGATCTGTATGCCAACGAACCCGGGATTGATTCGATTGCAATTGCCCAGATGGCTAATCAACCCTGGATCGTGGCAGCCAGCCAGCCGCGCTCCTTATTACTGCAGGATGTTCAAAGTCAGACAATCATCAGTTTATTAATCCTGATAGGAATTGCTCTCATTGTTGCCGTAGTCGCCATTTACACTTCACGAAACCTTACCAGCCCATTAGTAGCTTTGACAAAAACTGCCGAGAGTGTAGCTTCCGGGAACCTGCAGTCACGCGCTCTTGTTCAAACTCAGGATGAAATCGGCGTGCTCGCGGTTACGTTCAACGCCATGGCAGATCAACTAAACCAAACGTTGCTGGGTCTTGAACAAAGGGTGGAGGAACGCACACGCGACTTAAGCAAACGCTCAGAGCAACTCGAAGCGATTGCAGATGTAGCCCGATCAGTCGCCACAATTCAGGAAGTTGACCAACTGCTCACCACGATTACAGAACAGGTCAGCGAACGATTTGGCTTCTATCACGTTGGCATCTTTCTGATCAATGCAAACCAACAATATGCAAACCTCCGCGCGGCAAACAGCGAGGGCGGAAAAACAATGCTGGCGCGCGATCATCGCCTGAAAGTTGGCGAGCAGGGCATTGTAGGGTTTGTCACCTTCCGCGGGCAAGCCCGCGTGGCTCTGGATGTTGGCGAAGAGGCGGTATTCTTCAACAACCCGGACCTGCCGGAAACTCACTCAGAAGTCGCCCTACCCCTTAAGTTTGGTCAGCAAATTATTGGGGCATTGGATATTCAATCAAAAGAAACGAATGCATTTTCACAAGATGATGTAAACATCTTTTCCATTCTGGCAGACCAGGTATCCGTTGCGATCCAAAACACAAGGTCGCTGGAACAGGCACAAAGGGCTTTGCACGAAGCGGAAGTAGCGTCCAGCCAGTTGATCGGACAAGCATGGAAAGGGTACGCTGAAAAAGCCGGCGCAAAAGGCTATCGCTATGATGGCGTCAAATCTGAACAACTGACTGAGCCGGGAAGAGCTTCTGAAGAAAAAGATGTTTTGCTGGTGCCTGTACAATTACGCGGTCAAACCATCGGCCGTTTGAAATTACGGTCATCCGAATCAAACCGCAAATGGACAGAGGATGAACGCGCCATCATCGAATCAACTGCAGACCGCGTCGCGCTTGCAATGGAAGGCGCCCGTCTGTTGGATGAGGCCCAAAAACGAGCCGCACGCGAATCCTTCCTGGCTGAGGTGGGTACGAAACTGGGTGCATCCTTCCAGATGGATTCGATCCTGCGCGATACAGTGGAGGAACTGGGGCAAACCTTGAAAGGTTCAACCGTATCGTTCCAATTGGTAAATCCCTCCGCCCCGCCTTCTGAATTTGACTTGCCCGAAAAATCAGCCCGCAGGAAAAAATCGGAGTAATGCATGGCAATAAATAAATCCACGAAAGCGGCGCAGGCGAACATGATCACGCGGGCCTGGCGATTCCTGACTGAGGCACACCCTTCAGTTAAAGAAATCGGCGAGCGCAGGCGCGCCCAACTTCTCTCCGCGCTTTCCCTCATTTTGACCGTATCCTTTACCTGGGCGATTTTGTCCTCGCCGAGCGCGCTCACTACGTTTTATGTCCTGATTACCATAACACTTCTCGCCTACATTTTCAGCCGCACACAATATTATCAGCTGGGTGCATATTTCTTCTCGTTCGGATTCACATCGCTGGCATACATCACGCTATACACTGGGACAGCAAACAGCATTGACACATCCATCGCGAGCATTGTACCTATATCGTTGATTTTCGCCAGCGCCATCCTTTCACAAAGAGGCTTTCTGATCCTTGCGATCGCGGCTGTGCTTGCAACCGTTAGCGTACCAGTTTATGCCGACCCCAGATATCTTGAAGACCCAAATCTGACTTTCGGCAGAACCATCGGCATCACATTTTCGACCGCCGCGATCCTCTATGGCATCACTGCATTTCGCTTGAGCGTGGAACGCGACCGCCTAAAAGATATACAGGTTATAAATTCGGAACTCGAAGACCTGACAACCCACCTGGAACAACGCGTGAATAGCCGTACGGCTGAACTGGAAACAGCCAACAAACAAACCTCCCGTCGAGCCGCGCAGTTGGAAGCAATTACCGAACTGTCGGAAGCCATTGCCCAATTGCAGGATTTGAACCAGTTATTCACATCCACGACCAACCTGATCAGCCAACGTTTTGGTTTTTATCATGTCGGTATCTTTCTGGTCGATGGCGAACGCGAGAGTGCAATCATGCAAGCCTCCAACAGCGAAGGCGGAAAACAGATGCTGGCGCGCGGGCACAGACTAAAGCTTGGGGTTGGCGTGGTGGGATTTGCCGCACAAACCGGAACACCTCGCATCGCTCTTGACGTTGGGGCTGATGCGGTTTTCTTCGACAATCCTGACCTCCCGCTCACCCGCTCTGAAGCCGCCTTGCCCATGAAATCACGCGGTGAAACAATTGGCGTGTTGGACGTACAAAGCACGGAAGCAGGCGCATTTTCAAATGAAGATCTGCAAGTGTTGACCGCGCTCGCGAACCAGGTGTCCATTTCACTGGAGAACACCCGCTTATTAACTGAAACACGTGGGGCACTCAAACAGGTGCAGGAAGTGTACGACGAATTTACGCGTGCCGAATGGAGCCGGACGGTTGCCAAAGCTGAGCAGGCTGGTTTCCGTTACCAGACCGGGCGTATTGAGATGATGGAAAACATACTGACGACGCACGAGGTGGTGTCAGCTGCAAAGACAGGGCAGGTTGTTACGAATCAAGCTGCCGGGTCAGAGGAGAAGCGGGCAACAGTGGCAGTGCCGGTCAAACTGCGCGGCGAGGTGATTGGCGTCCTTCATATCGAATCAAATGATCCGCACAAAGCCTGGCAGGCTGAAGAGATCAGTTTGGTGGAGGCGGTAGCGGAACGCGCGGCATTTGCCATGGAAAACGCACGCCTATTCCAGGATGCCCGCAGGCGCGCATCCAAGGAAAGGTTGATCTCTGAAGCCACCACAAAAATCAGCGGCGCGCTCAGCGTCGAAAATATTTTACTGACCACCGCGCAGGAACTGGAACGTGTTCTCGGCGGTTCTGAAGTGTTGATTCAATTCCAAAGTAAGGAGTAGGCGTGAACTCCAAACAAATAGGAACTACCTCGAACAAGCAATCCAATTTTTTGACCAGCGACAAGATGGTTGTAAGTATTCTAATCAGCGCGGCGATCGCGATGATTGTCATTGCGATTGCAGTAGGTTTGGGAGGCGACAACCCCCTGACCGTCTGGATATTGGTTATCGCAACATTAATTGATATCGCTGGAATCCTGCTGGCCATGCGCGGTCTTGCCTTGCCAGGGAGAGTGTTGGTTCCCGGAATATTAATATTCGCAGCCGGGTTTATTGCTTTCACACGCGGTGGCTTGTACCACATCTCAATATCAGGCTTTCCCGTTATTATTGTTTTAGCTGGTTTATTACTCGGTGTACGAGGCTCCTTTATATTTGCCGCCTTCGCATCCATTGCCGCAGGAATTATTGGATATGCAGACATAAATGGATTGAGTCCATTCTCAGAATCAAGCAGGACTGGTTATGATGATATAGTCGTCGCGATAACATTATTTTTTGTCACCGCCATCGTACTTCGTGTCATTATTCAACGCCTTACCGAAAGTATCCAGGAGGCAGAGTTATTTGGTCGTGCACAAGAATCTACAAATTACGAGTTGACAAAATTAAAGAGTGAACTCGAACAACGCGTGGAAGAACGCACCTTGGAGCTTGATTCATCAAACCAACGCAATGAGCGCCGCGCGAAACAATTCGAGGCGATTGCTCAAGTGGCGCGCACGATCAGCTCCACTCGGGATATGGATAATCTGCTGGTTCAAATCACTACAGTCATCAACCGCGAGTTTGGTTTCTATCATATTGGCATTTTCCTTTTGGATACAGCCAAAGAGTACGCAGTACTTAGTGCCTCGAATAGCAATGGCGGTAGAAATATGCTGGAACGCGGCCACCGTCTCAAAGTTGGTGAAACCGGTCTGGTGGGTTATGTGACCAGCACTGGCAGACCACGTGTTGCTTTGGATACAGGCATAGATGCTGTGTTTTTCAACAACCCGGACTTGCCTGAAACGCGTTCGGAAATTGCACTGCCGCTTAGTATCGGTGAAGTGATCATTGGCGCGTTGGATGTGCAAAGCACTGAACCAAATGCATTTGATCAGGAGGATATCAACATTCTTTCGACGCTGGCTGATCAGGTGAGTATTGCCATTCAAAATGCCCGTCAATATGAAGAGACTCGCAAAGCACTGGCGGAATCAGAATCGCTTTCCAGGCAATTCATCCAAACCGACTGGGGCCGCTTCTCCCGAACAAATAAAATTCAAGGCATTCGCCATACCGGCGCAAAAGCCACTCTGCTTTACAAGAAAAATACGAAGGGGGGAGATGAAAGCACCCTGGATAAGAACCAGCTCGAAGCAAGGGGCCGAGGCGCTGTGCTCTCTCTACCGGTTAAATTGCGCGGCGTAGTGATCGGCTCTGTGGACGTCCGCTCACAGGAGAACCGTCAGTGGGATCAGGATGAATTGGACATAGTCACAGCCATCATAGAGCGTTCCGCCATCGCCATGGAAAACGCCAGGCTTTTGGCTGAGAGCCAAAAACTCGCCGCCAAGGAGCGTACGATCGGCGAAATATCCACTAAGATCAGCGCACAAAGCGATGTGGACGAATTATTGAAGATCGCTGCACAGGAACTGGGGCGCACCCTGCCGGGCATGGAAATCGCGATCCAGCTCAAGAAGGAAGAAAGCGAATGATCAGGAAATTCTTTAGCCCGCCTATTTTTGACACCCCGGAACAAAATTATCGCGCCCGCTTCGTGAACGGATTTTCCTGGATCGCCATGGCCTTAACTATAATTATTGCCATTATTATCGCGATCACAGGCTATACGGACTATACGCTATACGTCTTGATTGGGCTTGTAATAGTTTTTGCCTTGACGATCATATTGCTTCGATATAGATTTCTAAATGCCAGCGCGGTGACGCTGGTTGTACTGACCTGGCTTGGAATCTTATTTCAAGCGTCCACAGCAGATGGTGTGCACGATGTAATCATGATCGGCCTCATTGCAACAGCCCTGTTCGCGAGCATACTCATCGGCTGGTGGGCGGGAGGCATAACAATTTTTGCAAGCATTCTTGGCGCGTGGCTGCTGGCAAGCCTTGAAGTAAATCAAATAATTACACCCACCGTTTCAACGCCATACACTTTCGCCCGAGATTTAACATTCATCCTACTGATCATTTCAACTCTTATCTACTTCAGCACAACAAACTTGCAGAACGCGATCAATCGCGCAAAGGAAAGTGAACTCAATTCATATAAGAGCAACGAGGCGCTGAAAAACCTGAATATTTCCCTTGAGGACCGCATTGCAGAGAGCACTGCAGAACTTGTGGCAACCAATCGGCGTAACGAACGCCGCGCCAGGCAATTCGAAGCCATAGCGCAAGTGGCGCGCGCGACTGCCGCCAATCAAAATCTTGAAACACTTCTGCCAAGCCTTGTGGAACTCATCAGCAAACAATTCGACTTCTATCATGCCGGGGTCTTCCTGCTGGATGACAACAAGGAGTTCGCGGAGTTACGCGCCGCAAACAGCGAAGGCGGAAAACGCATGCTGGCACGCGGACACAAACTTGGTATTGGACAGAGCGGTATCGTTGGCTATGTCTCGGCGACAGGAAACCCACGCATCTCTCTCGACGTGGAAGCTGACACGGCTTTCTTCAACAATCCCGACCTCCCGAACACCCGCTCCGAGATGGCTCTACCCCTGCGGGTTGGCGACCAGACAATCGGCGTATTGGATGTCCAAAGCATCACCGCTAATGCATTTCAAGAAGAGGACATTGAGGTTCTTTCCACCCTGGCAGATCAAGTAGCCATTGCGATCCAAAACGCGCGCTCTTACGAAACTTCGCAGGCACTCCTGAATGAAGCACAAAGGGCATCTGGCGCCTTCCTGAGTGAGTCCTGGAGAGTTTTACAAACGCAAGAAGAAAGTGTTGGATATCAAATATCCGAAAACAAACTAAAGCCTTTGAGCAAACCCATGGAATCAACCCAGATCAAAAAGGCGATGGCGAGCAAAGCTACAGTCAAAGAAAGCGGAGAAAATGCGACGCTTGCCATCCCCATCCGCCTGCGAGATCGGGTGATCGGCGTTATGGACATCCGTGTGCCTGATGAACACGACTGGGATCCTGACGAAGTGGATGTTGCAGAAGCCGTGGCAGAACGTCTATCACTGGCACTTGAGGCATCTCTCCTACTAAAATCAACCCAACGACAGGCAGAGATCGAGCGCATCACTGCGGATATCTCCTCCAGGATTGGCGCTACAACCACGTTCGACTCCATTCTCCGCACAGCCGCAGAGGAACTCAGTCGTGCCCTGGGCGGATCTGAAGTACTTGTGCAAATTCAAAGTGCAACATTTGAAGATGAAGTGTAACTTTATGAAAAGACTAAGAGAGTTTCCACAATGAAAAGTTCAACAACCGGTGAGTTAAGAAATCCAAATGCCCTTCGAGAAAAGTATGCTATGAGATTATCAATTGTTCTCATTGCTGCGATTATGGGAACACTTGGTCCAAATCTCTATTTGGCACAAACCACCAAAGCCTGGCAAATTTATATTCTCAACTATGTAGCTGCCATCGCGGCTCTGCTAAACCTGCTTGCATTGCGTTATAGCCTGCAAAAACGGGTCGAAATCGCAGTGTATTTGATGATTGCAAGTGTGATCCTTCTTATTTCCTTTGCCACATCCTTTATTACCGGCATCGGCCTGCTCCTTGGGATAAGTGGCCCCGTTATCATCTATCTGATCGCCACACTGACTCTAATTCAACCGCATCTTACAAGGGTCACAACAATTGCAATTCTTTTTAGTATAGTAATAATTCTTCTCGATGCCTTCTTCCCCTTCCCGCGTCTGGAAGTAAGGTTATTAACAATCTACATTCCAATTGTCGCGTTGATTGGCATTGGAATATTTACCTATTTTATTTTACAGGAATTTTCGAATTATCCGTTACGCACCAAGCTGATTCTGTTCTTTATCATTGTGGCGGTTTTCTCTGTAGGCACCGTCGCGGCTGTGACCAATATCCTCGCTCAGACGGCGATCACACAACAAGTTGGCCAGACTCAACAAACCCTTGCTGAAAGACTTGCCTTCGAGACCGCCAAGGAACTCGAATCGCAGGTGGAGCTCCTCCAGGCCACAGCTACGCAATTTGAGGAAATTACTGCCCAAACCAATGAATTATATGCTGGAGAAAACGATCAAATTGTCAACAACATCCTCATTCTGGATAAAAGATGGCGGGGCGCATCAGACAATAGTTTCATCATCCGAGGCGTCGTAAACAACGATATGGCTGATGAATTAAGAGAATTTCAAGCGCGGTTTCCAACCCATGTTGAGTTGTTCCTAACGAATAAGTATGGGGCGAATATCGCCGCAACCAATCGAACAACCGATTACTATCAAGCCGATGAAGATTGGTGGAAAGCAGCCTACAGTCTCGGAAGAGGCAGGGTATATATCGGTCAGCCGGAGTTTGACGAAAGCAGTCAAACCTACTCCATCAACCTAGCCATTCCCATTTCTGCCGAAGGAAAGGTTGTCGGAGTTTTACGAAGCACACTTGACGTGCCGTCGCTCCTGGAGAATCTACAACTGCAAACATTGAACGAAGCAAGGGAAATTGATTTACGCGTTCAAAATGATACTTTAATAAATGGAGATGCTATTGCCCTGGATGAACTGCCTGGTTTAAGCATTGTCACAGGAAATTTCGGAGAAATCATTTATAAAGGTCACCCAAGCTTTGTAAGCCAGCAACGTGTGTTTTCATCAGGTAGATATAATACCGAAGATGCAGTTACACAACTTGGCTGGAGCGTTATCGTGCATCAGAGTGTGGATGAAGCCTTGCGACCTGTTCAACAACAAACCCGTGCCATAACTCTCGTCGCTGTTATCATCACCACCCTGGTCGGGCTTATGGGCTTCTTCGCGTCTCAAAGACTTGCCGCGCCAATCCTTACCCTCACCGAAATCACAAATAAGGTGGCAGAAGGCGATCTCTCCATCCGAGCTCAAATTCAAACACAGGACGAGATTGGCACACTGGCGAACACCTTCAACCGCATGACCAGTCAGCTTCAAGACACATTGGGCGGGCTGGAAAGGCGCATCGCAGAACGCACCGCAGATGTGGAATTGGCCCGCCTCATCAGTGAACGTCGTGCCCAGGAACTACAGGCCATCAGTGAAGTCTCCCGCACAATATCCACTGAACAAAGGCTGGAAATCCTGCTGCCGCTTGTCACACACCTTGTTAGTGAACGATTCGACTTCTATCATGTCGGTATCTTTTTCGTGGACGCAACCAAACAATTCGCCGTGCTTCAGGCATCCAACAGCGCAGGTGGAAAAAGAATGTTGGACCGCGGTCACCGCCTTGAGGTGGGCTTGACCGGCATCGTCGGTGCAGTCTCTGAAACAGGAAAACCACGCATCGCACTTGACGTGGGAACTGATGCCACTTTCTTCGACAATCCAGACCTCCCTGAAACCCGCTCCGAAATGGCACTGCCCCTCAACTTCCGGGGTGAAACCATTGGTGTTCTGGATGTTCAAAGCACAAAACCCGGTGCCTTCACCGAAAGCGATGCAAATACATTGAGCATCCTCGCAGACCAGATCGCCATCACCATCGAAAACGCCCGCCTGTTCGGTCAAACACAACAGGCCCGCGAAGAAGCAGAAGCTCTATACAATCAATTTCTGCGAACAGAATGGAAAACGTTTGCACAACAGGAAACAACAATTGGGTATAGCCAATCCACCATTGGCGGAAAGACCATTGCCAAGCCAATTGAATCAGCAGAAATTCGTGAGGCGCTTCAAAAAGGACAGGTTGTCGTATTCGATGAAAAGAATCTAAAGGCGCAACCGTCCATCGTATTACCTCTCAAATTACGCGGTCAAACCATCGGTGTGCTCAATATCAAAGCGCCCAACAATAACCGCAAATGGAATCAGGATGAGATCAACCTCGCTCAAGCTGTCTCGGACCGTCTGGCCCTTGCGCTCGACAATGCCCGTTTGTTACAAGACTCCCAACGCCGCGCTTCGAAAGAGGCAAAGATCGGTGAAGTGACCGCCAAGATTGGCGCATCTATTAATATGAGAAATGTTTTGCAAACTGCGGTGGAAGAGTTGGGCCGCGCCTTGCCCGGCTCCGAGGTTGTGATCCAATTTCAACAAGATGAAAACCGGAAAGAATAGACAGCCGCGCAAAAGAAACGCCGGACTTTACAACAGGTGAGATTATGCTGAAACGGATGACCAAAATATTTGCCCCCCCTATCTTCCCGGAAGATGAGGAGAAAACCCGCAAAGCCGGATACGCCAACGCCATTGCATTGACGTTCATGGTCATTGTTTTCGTGGCTGAAATTTCGTTGCGCGCATCAGGGAGCATAAGCGGCTCAAGTTTGTTGGATATCATTCTGGGTATATTTTTCACGGTCGTCTTTATAAGCTGGATATTTTTAAAACGAGGCTACGTCCGCTTCATTTCCGTTATGCTCGTAGTTGCAATCTGGGTTGCGGCAAACGGCTATGCGGCAACCGCCGGGGGTGTTCGAGATTCATCGTATATTTCAAATTTCTCCATTGTGGTGTTAACAGGTTTATTGCTTGGCTGGCGGGCTTCCCTGGTCGTCACAGTCACAAGCGTTCTTTCAGGCTTTGGGATCGCGATCGCGGAGGAGCAGGGATTGATCTTCGTTGCCCCCTACCCACCCGCCAGTTTTGCCACCGATATGACTGTTATCTTCGGTTTAAATACCGTCCTTTTATACTTATTGATATACGGCTTGGAAAATGAAATAAAAAAATCCAAAACCAGCCTGAAAGAATTGGAATTAACGAATATCAATCTCCATAGCGCGCAAGCCAACCTGAAGAAGCGCACGACTGAACTCGAACAACGCGGATTGGAAGTGGAAAACGCGAACCAAAAAGTCCAACGCCGCACATTGCAATTCGAAGCGTTGGCTCAAGTTACGCAAAACATCACAGCCCTGCGCGATTTACAGGAACTTCTCCCACGCATTACGACTCTCATCAGTGATAAATTTAATTTTTATCATGTGGGCATTTTCCTGCTCGATAATATCGATCAATATGCAATCCTTGTCGCCGCGAATAGCGAAGGCGGAAAAAGAATGCTGGCGCGAAACCATCGCCTGCGAGTGGGTGAAGAGGGTATTGTAGGGTACACCACCGCCCGGGGAAAACCTCATATCGCCATGGATGTGGGCGCAGATGCCGTTTATTTCAACAACCCCGATCTGCCGGATACGCATTCCGAAATGGCATTGCCGCTCATTAGCAAAAACATCATCGTTGGGGCGCTGGATGTCCAAAGCACGGAAACTGCCGCCTTTACTGATGAAGATATTCAAATGCTTAGTCTGCTCGCCGATCAGGTAAGTCTGGCAATTGAGAACGCCCGCATCTTCGACGAGTCGCGCAAAGCCCTGGCAGAATCAGAAATTATCAGCCGCCGGACAACGCGAGATGCCTGGGACCGGCTTCCAGAACAACAGAAATTGCTTGGTTACCGCTACAATGTATCAGGCGCATCACCACTTAAAGAACTTGTCAAGATAGCAGAGCCGGATTTGAGCAAAAGTAAAGGCTCACAGGCAGAGACAACCCAGTCTGTCGTCCCGATCGAGTTGCGCGGCCAGATCATTGGCACACTTGTGGTTCAATCTCCAATTGGAAACGAATGGACTGCCGACCAGCTTGATCTCATCAAAGCAGTTGCAGACCGTGTCGCCCTCTCTGCAGAAAATGCACGGCTCTTTGAAGAAACAACTGCCCGCGCCGAACGTGAAAAATTGGTATCAGATATCACGAGCAAAATCCGCAGTCACAACGACCCGCAATCCATGATCCAGACTGCGATCAACGAACTTCGCAGTGCATTGGGAGCCACCCATGTAGAAGTTATTCCACAATCGGTAAAAGGCGCTGAAAGGAACGAAGCGTAAGGTGTACTATGACATATACAATCGCGATGTCCAATGAAAAAGGCGGCGTCGCCAAGACAACCTCCACATTGTCGCTTGGCGCGGCGCTCGCTGAATTAAATTATCGAGTATTGTTAATTGACCTGGATCCGCAGGCAAACCTTTCCCTGGCGCTTGGGTTGGAAACGGGTGAATCCAATATCACTTCTGCGAACATCCTGATCGAAAACGCGGTCCTGAGCAGTGCCATCCGCAAAACGGAAATTAAAAATCTCGACCTCGTCCCATCCAGTTTTCGAATTGAGACGGCTGAACAGTTCCTCCCCATGCGGACACGCTACCTCAGTACTCTTCACGACGCGCTCAAAGTTGATACACTTCCTTATGAGTATATCCTGCTCGATTGCCCTCCCGCCCTCGGCGCGATCACACTGAACGCCCTTGCCGCCGCAGATTTGCTGATCATCCCCACCCAAGCCGAATATTTTTCGGCATATGCACTCCGTAACATGATGGGAACGATCCGCCGTATAAGACAGGATGAAAACCCCAACCTGGCATACCGCATCCTGGTCACATTACTGGATCGTCGCAATCGCACGCATCGCAACATCTTTGAACAATTGCAAAACACATTCGGCCAGGGTGTTTTCACCACAGTAATCGAGGTGGATACAAAACTGCGCGAAAGTCCCATTGCAGGCGTTCCTATTACACACTACAAGCCGAACAGCCGCGGGTCACAACAATACCGCGTCCTTGCTCAGGAGTTGATTGAATATGTCAAAGAAGAAGCCAATCGCCAAGCGGCTTGATAAACTGTTTGACGACATCAAACACGAAGAGCCAATTGCGGAAGCCAAACAACGCGCCTCAAAAAGCGCTACAGTGGAACAGGCGCAACCTTCAACGGAGGTTATAGCCAATCCTGTAGTAACGCGCGCCCGCTCCAGTGATGTGCGGCAATCTCTTGTCACACAAATCGATACAGCCATATCGCTTACATTTCAGGCCGGGCAAAACAATTGGGCGACCATGCAAGTGATGGACAACACAACTGATCGAAAATGGAGCGAAGATGAACAGTTGCTTGTTAAACAAGTAACCGATCAATTGTCGCTCGCGCTCGAAAATGCCCGCCTCTTCCAGGAAACACAAAGGCGCGCGCAGGAAATGACCGCGCTTGCCGAGGTTGGGCGCGAAATTTCAGCCACATTGAATCTTGAGGATGTGCTTGAAAGAATCACTATATACGCATCTGATTTGTTGAATGCGACATCAGCCGCCGCATATCTTCCAGACGAGCAGGGTGAAACCTGGAGCGCGATCGCGGCCGTTGGATTGGACGCAAATGAGATCAAAGCTGACGTGGTAAACAGGGGCGAAGGTCTTCTCGGAAAGATCGTGTTGCAGCAAAACGGCGCTGTCATGAACAACGTTGATCAAATGCCCGGCGCAATTACAATCTCAGGAACTGACCGCGTGGATGCATTCGAGCATTTGATGGGAGTACCCGTACTCTCGGGTGATCGGATAACTGGATTGCTGGCTGTATGGCGCAATGGAGAGGGACGAGAGTACACCGAAACAGAGCTGGAGTTTTTAACCAACCTGTCACGCCAGACTGCCATTGCCATTCAAAATGCCCGCCTCTTCGAAAGCACACAATATAGTGCCGCCATTGATAGTTTGATCAGCCAGATATCGTCCAGTTTTGTGAACGTGGGTGCAGATGACGTGGACAAACAGATCAACCTGGCCTTGCAAATCATTGGAGAATTCTCACACATTGACCGGGCGTATCTCTTTCAGTTCGCGCCCGACGGCAAAACAATGGACAATACCCACGAGTGGGCGGGTGAGCGCATCACATCATATATCAATGACTTTAGGAATGTACCCATTAATGTGCTGCCTTATATGATGGAACACATCCAAAAAATGCAGATTTTCTACGCGCCCAATGTGATGGATCTGCCTGAAGAAGCAGCTGTGGATAAAGCTGAACTGCTTAAGGAAAAAAACCAATCTGTCATCTGCGTCCCGATCATCATGCGCGGCGCCACACAAGGCTTTATTGGATTCGATTCCGTCAAGGAAGTCAAACGGTGGAACGAGCAGGATATCAACATGCTCCGCTTGGTGGGCGAAATTTTGACAGGCGCTCTGCAACGACAAAGGGCTGAAGTTGAAAACCGAAGACTATTCCAGGAAATAACAGAAAGCCAGGGACAGCTCTCTGAAACTTTACGCATTGCACGCATTGGTTACTTTGAAATTGACTGGCGATCACAGACCATTGCATTCACAGATGAATTGTTCTCGCTGCTCAACACATCGTCCGAAAGAGAGGGCGGCTATCAATTTCCACTAGCAGAAACCCTGCAAAAGTTCGTTGTAGCAGAGGATATTCAAGTTGCCACACAGGCAGTTAACGACGCCATCGAATCAAAAATCGGCAGAAGCGACATCTCATCCGAGGTGCGCTACAAAACCGCGGACGGCAGGATTATTTGGGTCAGTTCGATTTACAAGGTAGAACATGATGCAAAAGGCCAGGCGGTCAAAGTGGCAGGTTCTTCCCAGGATATAACTGACCGAAAGACCAATGAATTAACCCAGGCGGCAATCACACAGATATCTGATGCCGCCCTGACAGCCTCCACTATTCAAGAGTTGATGCAGACCGTTCACGCGGCAGCTGGCACCCTTTTGCCTGCCAAAAATTTCTATATTGCCCAATACGATGCTTCTGTAGATCTCATGACATTCCCCTATTATGCCGATGAACATGACCAACCCATGCCCCCGCAAAAACTGGGCAGAGGTCTTACAAGTTATGTGATTCGCACAGGGAAGCCATTACGCACCACCCCTGAAATTTATACTGAACTCGAGGAATCTGGTGAAGTAATGGGAGGCGGCACGCGTGGTGTGGACTGGCTTGGTGTACCTCTACGCAGTGAAGGCAGGATCAAAGGCGTGATGGCTGTGCAATCCTATGATACATCCAACCGTATCACGGAACGCCATAAGGAAACCCTGCTTCTCCTGGCAACCCAAACGACTGCCGCACTGGAACGCTTACAGGCGAGAGAAGCGCTTGCGACTTCCCAACAAATGTTGCGTCAGGTGCTTGACACCATCCCATCGCGCGTTTTCTGGAAGGACAACGATCTCAACTTCATCGGTAGCAACCAGGCATTCGCGCTTGACGCGGGTTTGAAGTCGCCCGAAGCGCTTGTTGGCAAAAACGACTTCGATATGACCTGGGCTGAACAAGCGAAACTCTATCAAAACGACGATAGGGCTGTCATGGAAAGTCAACAACCCAAGCTGAATTTTGAGGAACCACATACTGCCCAGGATGGAAGAATTACATGGGTTCGCACAAGCAAGGTGCCCTTATTGAATACCAGAGGGCAAGTGGACGGGATCCTCGGCATCTACGACGACGTGACCGCTGAGAAAGAAGCCGAGCAAGCAATTCGCCGTCAAAACGAATATCTTGCGGCGTCGGCGGAGATCAGTCGTCTCGTGACCTCCACACTGGATTTGAACACGATCTTTACACGGACTGTGAGTTTGATCAGCGATAGATTCGGCTTTTACTTTGCCGCCATTTATATCATTGATGAAACTGGGTTCCATGCCGTCTTGCGCGAAGCCAAAGGCGAGGCCGGCGAAAAGATGAAATCGCAAAAATACACTATTTCCGTGGGTTCACAAACCATGGTTGGCCAGGTTGCTGACACCGGTGAATCCAAACTTGCAAATAACATTTTAGCTGAACCCTTATACCAGCCCAACCCGCTTTTGCTGGATACAGAATCAGAAGCGGTAATCCCGCTGCGCGTGGGCGAACGCACAGTGGGCGTGATCGATATTCAATCCAAAGAACTGAACGCATTCTCACAGGTCGATCTTTCTGTATTGCAATCCCTGGCAGATCAGATTGCCATCGCCATTGACAACGCCGCATCGTATGAACGCTCACAGGAACTCATCAAAGAACTTCAGGAAGTGGATCAACTAAAAAGCCAGTTCCTCGCAAACATGAGTCATGAATTGCGTACACCCTTGAACTCCATTATCGGTTTCTCGCGCGTCATCATCAAAGGGATTGATGGACCCATAACCGAAATGCAACATCAGGACCTCACCGCCATCTACAATTCCGGTCAACATCTGCTCGGCTTGATCAACGACATCCTTGACCTGGCTCGCATTGAAGCTGGCAAGATGGAACTTAACTTCGAAGAAGTAAAACTCTCCGAAATGGTTAACAGTGTGCTCTCCACAGCCAAGGGCCTGGTCAAGGAAAAATCAATTCAATTGGTGGCAAAGATTCCGGCCGATATGCCCACTGTACGCGGTGACACCATGCGTGTCCGTCAGGTATTGATCAACCTGCTCTCCAATGCATCCAAGTTTACTGATGAAGGTACAATTACTGTTGAAGCACTGGTTCAAAACGGACCTAACGGCAGACCCGAAGCGCTTATCAATGTTATTGATACAGGTCCCGGCATTTCTCAAGAGGGCCAGGAAAAACTCTTCAAGGCCTTCTCACAGGTGGATGGTTCCGCCACACGCAAAAGCGGTGGTTCAGGCTTGGGCTTATCCATCTGCGCCAACCTCGTTCAACTCCACAATGGGCGCATTAGTGTACATAGCGCCGAAGGCAAAGGCTCAACCTTCTGGTTTACACTTCCGCTCTTTCATCAACCTGTGGAAGAAATACCTGCGGACAAGAAAGTGATCCTTGCCATTGACGATGATCCGCAAGTGACCAGCCTGTACGAACGCTACCTCAACCCGCAGGGCTATCACGTTGTGACACTCACTGATCCGTCCAAAGCCAGGGAAAAGATTCTGGAGATCAAACCGTACGCGGTGACTCTCGACATCATGATGCCAAACATAGACGGTTGGACGGTTCTCACCATGCTCAAAACTGATCCTGAAACCAGACATTATCCTGTCGTCATCTGCTCCATCATGGAACAAACGGACAAGGGTTTCAATCTTGGTGCCTCAGATTATTTGGTCAAACCAATCCTCGAAGAGGATATTGTCAATGCGATCAACAAGCTGAACAAGGATGGCAAGATTCGTGAGGTTTTGGTAATTGATGATGACCCCAACGATCTGCGCCTGATCGAAAAAATTCTCCTTAACCATGGGCAATATAAGCCTATACTCGCTGAAGGCGGACGCAAAGGCTGGGATGCCATTAACGCGCACCCGCCGCATGCCATCATCCTTGATATCTTCATGCCTGAGATGGATGGGTTTACAATACTGGAGAAACTGCGCGAAAATTCGATGCTGAGAGAAATCCCGGTCCTTGTCGTAAGTGGCGGTGGCTTGACCAATGAACAACATCAACAACTCGCAGATTATGGTCAACGGCTGATTACCAAAGGCTCACTCAAGGAAGATGAATTGATCGCTAGCATTGAAAACGCATTAAAGCGCATTGGGTAATCCAACCTGATCTATTGAAAATCAACCTATAAGAGGGATCATTCCTATGTCTTTTGTAATCAAATGTCTGGATTGCGGTCATGCCGCGCCGTTTATACCCAGTTCCATGCATTGCCCGCAATGCAACAGCCAATGGCGCGCGGCACAATATGACATGGCAGAAGTCGCGAAAACTTTTCCGTCAGAAATCAAAGATCGCCCATTCGACCTCTGGCGCTATCGTGAGCTATTGCCAATTCGCAACCCTAATCCAATCCTACGGCTTGGTGAAGGTGGCACGCCTCTCATTCAAGCCGCGAACCTGGGAATGATGCTCGGCTTGCAAAACTTGTTCATCAAGGATGAACGGCAGGGACCCACTTCATCATTCAAAGACCGGCAGGCCGCCGTCACGATTGCTGCGCTCAAGGAAGGCGGCATTACAGAAATGGTCGCCGCATCCACAGGAAATGTGGCAATTGCGCTCTCTGCCTACGCGGCGCGGGCGGGGATCAAACTCTGGGCTTTTGTCACCAGCCTCGTTCCCGGCGTTAAGATGCGTGAAATAGCTTTGTATGGGAGTCAGGTGGTAAAGATCACAGGCTCGTACGATCAGGCAAAGCAAGTCGCCGCGGAGTTTGCGCGTCAGCGCGGTTTATATCAGGATATGGGCGCGCGCACCGTTACAGCCGTGGAAGCCATGAAGACCCTCGCCTTTGAAATCGCCGAGCAATTGACCATGCACCAGGGACCACCTTCAGGTTCGACCAAAGAAAAACCAAAATGGCGCACTCCAGATTGGTATGTTCAAGCGGTTAGTGGCGGCATGGGACCGCTAGGGGTTTACAAAGGTTTTACTGAGCTGAAAGAACTTGGGTTAATCGATCGCATTCCCGCGCTGGCGCCCATTCAAGCTGAAGGTTGCGCACCCATGGTATTGAGCTGGAAAAAAGGATTGGAAAAAGCCGAGCCTGTGCTTTCGCCGAAGACTCGTATTGAAACACTAGCCACAGGTGATCCCGGAAGAACTTATGTGATGTTGCGCGGGCAAGTTAATGAAACTGGCGGTGTATTTGAAAGTGTGAGCGACGAAGAATCGTTCCGCGCCATGCATGTGCTCGCAAAAATGGAAGGCATCTCAGCCGAACCCGCTTCGGGCGCTGCATTTGCCGGTTTGTTCAAACTGGTGCGTGCCGGTATTATTAAACCCACCGATACAGTGGTCGTGAACTGTACAGGTCATACTTTACCTGCCGAGTCATTCCTCTTCAGCGAAGGCTGGACACGCGATGTGGATTTGCGCGCAAAAGAGGAACCATTGCAAACACCACAGGAGGGGTTGCTTTCTGCGCTTAATAACGTGACGCCAAACCGCTTCTCGCGCGTAGCGGTAGTTGATGACACCCCCGAAGCGCGTCGTCTCATCCGACGCATTCTTCAATCACAGGGTGATTTCGAGATCTTCGAAGCCACCAACGGGCGCGAAGCCATCGAGCTTGTGAACAAGGAACACCCCGATCTCGTGATCCTCGATCTGATGATGCCTGATGTGGATGGCTTTGCAGTATTGGACGCCTTGCGCAGTAAACCTGAAACTGCCAACATACCTGTGATCGTTGCCACCGCCAAGGAACTGACCGTGGACGAGAAAAGCCGCCTGCAGGGTCAGATCCAGTCACTAATGACGAAGGGCGATTTTCTCAACGATGAGTTCCTGGATGAAGTGCGCTCTTTGATTCGATAGTATACTTGGGAGAAATACGTTAAAAAAATATACTGTATTCGATAGTCCCACCAACCAAATTTCAATTGGACACAGATAAAGCACGAGAGGGCCAGGTATCCGTTTGAAATAACGGAACCAGCCAAATCGTGCGCGCGGAGCGCCGTGTCCAAACATTTTTATAAGGCATAAATCTTAATGCATAAAGGTCGAATAACAGGGATTAAAGCCGCTCTCGCCTCTGCATTCTTCATGGGGCTTGCCCCCGTTTTTGGGAAGGCGGCCATGGGGCCCGAAAATTTTTCCCCTCTTGCTGTGGTGGCGTTACGCACAGGGATGGCGGCTTTATTATTACTCCTGATTATGGCGATCTTCAAACGCAAATTTATATATATCTACCCTGCAGGTCTGCTGGGGTGCGCACTGGCAGGTGGAATCAATGGACTTGGTTCGATCTTTTATTACATCGGGTTAAGCAGGCTTAACGCAAGTGTGGCGCAAATGCTCTATGCGCTCTATCCTTTTTTCGTTGCGATCTGGCTGGGTCTCGATCATCAACCTGTATCCCGTCTTACGATAATCAGGATCATCATTGCCTTTATGTCGGCTGTTCTGCTCACCTGGGCAGGGGCTGGAACAATTGACATGACTGGTGTCTGGTTCATGCTGATCGCCGCCGCGTTATATGCGATCCATATTCCAATCAACCAACGCGTTCTATTCGATGTACCTGCACCCACAGTAACTCTTTACACACTTGTCTCCATGAGTGTGATCGTCATTCCCGCCTACCTGATTTTTGACCGCAGTTTCCCCATGGAAAATCCACCCTGGGCGCCGGTGGTCAGTCTCACCGCGGTCACATTTTTCTCGCGTTTATTATTGTTCACAGGCGTCAAGCATATCGGTGGAATGCAAACTGCACTTCTCGGGTTGGGGGAATTGCTGGTTGCAATCGTCTTCAGTCATGTATGGCTCAAAGAAACACTCACAACAATTCAATGGATTGGCATGGCAGGCTTGGGGGCCAGTCTGTTACTGGTTTGGTTTGAGAAACCCATTGCGCATCACGTCCACACACACGGGTTGTTAGGTTTCCTGCAACCGCCCGATTTCCCGGAAGATTTTTACAAACACTAACAACCCAAAATAATTTAATTGAATGATGCAAAGCCGCAAAGAATAAATATTGAAATTTCACGTCTTGGCGACTTTGCGTTAAAATGACCCGGCCGAAGGCATATCAAGCAACAAGCGCAACAGCTTGCGTTAACTATATTTCCGTATCGCCAGCACCGCATTATGACCACCAAACCCAAATGCATTGCTTATTGCCAGTGTGATCTTCTGCTCTCGGGCTTTATTCGGAATGTAATCCAAATCACATTCAGGGTCTGGGGTTTCATAATGAATCGTTGGGGGCAGGATACCCTCACGCACGGCCTGCACACAAAAGATCGCTTCCAACGCGCCAGTTGCACCCATCATATGCCCCGTCATGGACTTGGTGGATGAAATCGGCGTCTTATACGCCTGCGCACCAAACGCAGCTTTAATCGCCCTCGTCTCAGATTGATCGTTCAACGATGTTCCGGTGCCATGCGCATTGATGTAGCCCAACTCATCCACGTTCGCCCGGGCAGACTCAAGCGCCATCTTCATCGCGGCCGCACCACCTGCGCCAGTCTCATGCGGAGCAGTTACATGGAACGCATCTGCCGTCGCGCCATAACCAGCCAGTTCCGCCAGAATGTTCGCGCCGCGCTTCTTAGCATGTGATTCGGTTTCCAGCACCAGAACTCCCGCACCTTCACCCATCACCAAGCCATCCCGATTCTTGTCGAATGGTTGCGGGGTCATCGAATAATCATCGTTCCGACGCGACATCGCACCCACCCGGTCGAACGCCGCCACACCTACCGAACAGATCGTCATCTCCGTCGCGCCTGCGACTGCGGCATCGATCATGCCCGCCTTTAACATCAAGAGCGCAGTGCCAATCCCATCACAGCCCGAAGCACACGCCGATGCCACCGAAAAACACGGCCCCTTGATCTGGTGATCGATCGCGATCATCCCTGCCGCGCCATTCGGCATCAACATTGGGATCAAAAACGGACTCACGCGCCGCGGTCCTTCGGTATAGTTAATGATCACAGCATCACTCAATGATTTGATCCCACCGATCGCGGAAGAGACCAATACACCAACGCGGCCCGCATTGGCATCCGTAATCTCAAGCCCGGAACTTTCAATTGCGATCTTCGCCGCGGCGGTGCCGAATTGCTCAAACCGATCACGCCGTCGTGCTTCCTTCGGGTCCATATAATTGTCAGGGTTAAAGCCTTTTACTTCCGCCGCAAAGTGTACGTTCAACGGAGCCGAATCAAATAATGTTATAGGACCCACACCCGAAACACCGTTGACCACATTCTTCCAACTTTCTTCCACTGTCAACCCCAACGGATTCACCGTGCCCATGCCTGTAATAACTACTCTTTCCATTGGTTTCCTCACAATCAGCAAATAAGACTTTCGCATTACTACAACCCCTAATTCACTCATACGTCACGCTGAAAAGGACAAGCTTCGCTTCACGCTTCGCGTCAGCCGAGGCATGCTTCCGTTTCAGGGATATTTTCCCCACTCACGCCTCAGCAACGCATAATGATACTCGCTTCCATATCTTCCTTTGAAATAGATGTTCTCGATCAAATGCGCCTCCCGTCGAAAACCAAGCTTCTCAAGCAGCTTCCACGAAGCAATATTGTCCACATCACATTCAGCGATTACACGGTGAATATCACGCTCCTCAAATAAATATTTGAGCAAACATCCCAGAGCCTCAAATGCAAAGCCTTTGTGCCAAAATTGACGCGCCAAACTATAACCTATCAACGCCTGCCTGCTATCGTACGCTGTGGTGCAAAACGCCACGTCACCAATCATTTCGCAGGTGGACTTGAGTTCGACTGCCGCCTGATACCATTCACCCATGCTATTGGGGTTGGCGATCTTCATGGCATCGACGAATTGAATCCCGCTCTCACGCGGAAACGGTACATTCCAGCTCTGATACTTCGCTACTTGCGGGTCGTTGCGATAAGCGAGAAAAACTGCCAGGTCAGAATCCTGAAAGGGACGCAGAATGAGACGATGAGATTCAAGATACAAAGTCATAAGCGTGTAAATCTGCATTGGTGATTCCAGCCTTGCAGATCATTCCCCTGGCTTTGGAGTGTAATCTCCCTCCACCCAAAACTGACCATCCAGGCTGACTTCTTTTTTCCAGATCGGCACGATCTCTTTCAAGCGATCGATCCCATAACGTGCAGCTTCAAAGACGCCCGTATCGCGATGCGCGGCAGTACACGCGATCAAAACCGTCGGCGTCTTCGGATACAACTTACCGATCCGCTGAACAATCGCAATCCCTTCGATCACGGACCACTTCATGCGGATCTCGTCTGCAACCTGCTTCATCTTCGCCTCCGCCATTGGGATGTAGGCTTCATATTCAAGGTAATCGGTTTGATGCGCCTCACCGCGTACGGTCTCGCCGCGCACCATGCCTGTGAAAATCGCCGCCGCCCCTGTGGAAGTGAGCGTGATCTTCGCCAGCAGGTCGTTCAGGTCTATCTCGTCTTCAGTAATGGAAAAGATGGTTGGGTAATTCATTGTTTACTCGTAGGAGCGGGGTTGCCATTTGCGCCACACAACAAAAAGGCGAGAAGACCTCGCCCCTACCCTCCCGACACCGGTGGGAACATCCCTATCTCAGCATTCAGCGGGACAACTGCTTCATCAAACGCATACTCCCGATTGATCGTGATCAACACCGATTTCAACGACTCTTTGAGATTTGGATTATCTGAAGCGAGTCTTTCCTTCAAACCCTGAATGGTCAAATCATCAGGAATATCCAATTCCATGACTTTGGTTCCGGCACGTTCGCGTAGGGTGGCAAAGAAAAGTAATTTCACATGATTCATAAGTCATTAAATCCAGACGTCATTTGGGGCTGTTTTCTCACTGACAACATCACCTGTATTAACTGTACCCGCCGGTTCTATCAACATTATATGGCACTCTTGTTCAGCAACAGGCTTATGCTCCACCCCTTTGGGTACAACATAGATCTCGCCTTCACTCAAGGAAACCTTCCCGTCACGGAAGTAAATTTCCAATTTGCCTTTCACGACAAGGAACACTTCATCTGTTTCAGGGTGGTCATGCCAATCGAATTCTCCCTCAACTTTTGCCAGCTTGAAATGGTAATCGTTCATCTGCGCAATGATCTTTGGTGACCAATGCTCGGAAAATTTCGATAGTTTTTCTTGAAGGTTTATAGGTTGATAATTCATGAGTTCTTTCGTAGGGGCGGCAGGACGCCACCCCATATCTATCAACGTAAGAAAGTAGCAACAGGGTCAAGTAGCATTTGGTAAGTACACGCGAAGTTTGGATGTTTGCCAATGCGACAAGATTTTGTGTAACAAGCAGACAAACGTTGCAGG